>Ga0302281_10000023_pt1 | contig 144053 bp, 137 predicted proteins | sample III_Fen_E1_2_FD_198762 | JGI IMG/M metagenome (GOLD analysis project Ga0302281, IMG submission 198762) | Peat permafrost microbial communities from Stordalen Mire near Abisko, Sweden - III_Fen_E1_2 | ecosystem: Environmental > Terrestrial > Soil > Wetlands > Permafrost | place: Sweden...
CGGGGCAAGTATATTCCTGGCGGCTGTGGCGGGCTATGCTCACCGTAAACTCAAAGCCGATAAGAAATCATAATACCTGATCCTCAGATACTTTCTAACCTGCCGCTTCATATCGGCAGGTTTTTTTTATTTAAGGAGATATCATCCTATTTAAGAAGATAATTTTGCCTAAGCCCATTTGTATTTCTACTTTCCACTCAAAGATGAGTTTATATACAGAATAGGTCAACGATTGAGTCTGAAAAAAGTTTTCCTACGTCAGAAAAAATCGAGTGACTCGTTGAATCAAAATTAATGGAAACATGATTTTGTTAAGAGAATTTGCTCATGCTATTAAAGAGAGAAGGCAGGAGGGAGTATAATGGTGTGGCTGAATGAATACAATCAAATGCCGGAGACAGCTGGTAATATATTTCTGTAATGGGTAAACTTTCTTACATTGCTTTAAAATTATTATTTCGTATCCGAATTTCCCTCTATGCATTTATCATTCCCCGATTATCTTATCATCAGCCTCTACTTTGTGGTTGTGTTGAGCGTTGGTTTTATGATCAAGTTCAAGATCAAGACCACCAACGATTTTCTGATGAGCAGCCGCAGCGTACCGCTCTGGATCACCAGCCTCGCTTTTATCTCCGCTAATCTTGGTGCGCAGGAAGTGATCGGCATGGCAGCCTCAGGCGCGAAATACGGGATCATGACCTCGCATTTTTACTGGCTGGGAGCTATTCCTGCGATGGTCTTTCTTGGCATTTTCATGATGCCCTTTTATTACGGCAGCCGGGCCCGTTCGGTACCGGAGTATCTTGCGCTGCGCTTTGACGATAAAACCAGAAGCCTGAATGCAGTGGCATTTGCGATCATGACTATTTTTTCTTCAGGTATTTCGTTATATGCATTGGCATTACTGCTCAAAGTTATTCTCGGCTGGAGTTTTGAATTTTCGGTTTTCATGGCGGCGGGAATTGTTCTTATCTATACATTTCTGGGTGGACTGACGAGTGCTGTTTATAATGAAGTGCTGCAATTTTTTCTTATTGTAATGGGTATTGCTCCAGTTGTTTTTATCGGGCTGCACGAAGCAGGCGGATGGGCTGGTGTTTCTAAAAATCTGCCACAGTCCATGGTACACGCATGGAAGTATATGGGTTCGGCCAAGGAGAATCCAATGGGCGTGAACGCATGGAGCATGGCCATGGGCCTGGGCTTCGTGATGTCCTTTGGCTACTGGTGTACTGATTTTCTGGTGGTGCAGAGGGCTATGATCGCACGCTCCATGTCGGCAGCGAGGCGCACACCGATCATAGCTGCCTTCCCTAAAATGATGATGCCTTTCATTGTCATTCTTCCGGGTCTTATCGCCTTGGCGCTTACCAATGCACACGGTAGTTTTTCACTTCCCTTGAAGGCAGACGGACGCACCGATTTTGATATGGCGCTCCCTTCTCTGATCGCACATTACTATCCGTCGGGGTTACTGGGAGTGGGCCTTACGGCATTGCTCGCTTCGTTCATGTCCGGTATGGCAGGCAATGTCACCGCCTTCAATACAGTTTTTACTTTCGATATTTATCAGGCGCATATCAAGAAAGATGGTACAGATGAACATTACCTTCGGGTAGGCAAAATGGCGACTGTATTCGGTATTCTTGCATCGATTGGCACAGCCTATATCACAGCCGGTTTTAATAACCTGAATGATTTTCTGCAGCTGGTTTTCAGCTTTGTTAATGCACCTTTATTCGCCACATTCCTACTCGGAATGTTCTGGAAAAGAACCACCGGGCACGGAGCATTCTGGGGATTGCTTGGAGGTACAGTACTTGCCGCGATTTTTCATGGCATGACTTTGTCTGAAGGGAATAAGGGCGGCTGGCTGGGCGGACCTATATATGTATTCCAAAGCGCCATGGGACAAGCATTCGCCGTGGCAACAGTGGCGTGGGTAGGATGCTTTATCATCACCATTGTGGTGAGCCTCTTCACCAGGCCTAAAGAAGAAAAGGAATTGGTAGGCTTGGTTTACAGCCTTACTCCAAAACTCGAGGATGCTAAAAGCCCCGTGTTTATTGCCGCTGTCGTGATTATTTTAGGAATAATATTAAACTACATTTTCTTCTGATGAAAAAAATTACAGATCTCCGCTTTATTATAGGCATGTTTTTCAGCCTTAGTGGCCTGATCTTACTGCTGACTTATTTCGTAGCCGCAGAGAGTAATCACCCCGTGTTGAATTTGTATGCAGGTGGAGTGATGCTCGTATTTGGACTGGTGATGCTGCTGCTATTTTACAAAGGTGATGCGGAGAATGCGTAGCTCCGAACAGCCACCCCTTCCGTCCCCTAAAGGGGAGACTAGAGCAAAATACAAAGTTGCACTATGAATTATAAATTGCCCATGTATTATGGTGCTTCTGCAAAATTGTTTGAATATGCTAAACAATTGCGCTATGCGCCAACAGAAGCCGAGCTGTTAGCATGGGGCTTATTGAACAATGATCTATTTAAAGGCTTTCATTTCCGTCGGCAACATCCTATAGCAACTTACATAGCCGATTTTTATCTTCATCCTGTGAAACTTGTAATTGAAATTGATGGAGGGTATCATCAGCAAAAATTTCAAAAAGAATACGATGATTTTAGAGATCAGGATATGGCGGCATTCAATATTGCAGTGCTTAGGCTCACAAACCACGAAATAATGTATAGTTTGGATACAACCATTATCAAAATATTAGAAACTATAAATAGACTTAAAATAATTACCATCTAAACCCTAAAAGGAACCGCCACGCCGTTGTATTTGTATTAGTTTCCCCTTTAGGGGATGGAAGGGGTCGGCTGTTTAATTATTTTGATTTAATTTTGCAGCATGTCAACAGAAACAGTACAATTCCGGAATTACTACAAGGAAGATCCCATCATAGCCGCCGTACGTGAGCATTACAGAAAGATGCGTTCACGCCAGACGGTAGAGTATGTGCAGCGCATGAAGAAAAAGTATCTCACTTTTGACAAGCCCATGCATGTCTGGGATGCGATGGAGAAACTCAATGCACTGATCGATGTCAGCGATCCCGATCTGACCCTGCCCAATGTACAGCACCTGATACAGGCGGCAGAGGGAGCGCGTGAGGCCTGTGAACCGGACTGGATGCAACTGGTCGCACTGATCCACGACATGGGAAAGGTCATGTATCTCTGGGGCGCCGATGAAGATGGCACCAGCCAGGCCGAGCAGTGGGGTCTGGTGGGTGATGTATTTGTGGTGGGATGTGCCCTGCCGGATACCTGCGTATATCCTGAGTTCAATGCTTTGAACCCGGATATGAGTGATGCAAGGTATAATACAGCACTCGGAATATATGAGGCTGGCTGCGGGCTGGACAATCTCGACCTCGCATGGGGACATGATGAATACCTCTATCAGGTACTCAGGCACCATCCCGAGAATAAGATCCCCGAGCAGGGCATGGTAGCAGTGCGCTATCACTCCTTCTATCCATGGCATACAGGCAACAGCTATGCGGAGCTGGAATGCGAGAAGGATAAGACCTATAAGGAATGGGTGAGGTCATTCAATCGATTTGACCTCTATACCAAACGCCATGAATCTTTCGAACTGGCATCTGTCAAGGAATACTATCAGCCTATCATCGAGAAATATCTGGGGACTGGGCCGATTAATTGGTGATGGTGTATTATTTAAAACTTCTTCAATAAAAAAACCAATATGAAACACGCAGTATCATTAATGATCCTTTGCTTATTAGGCATTTTTACTTATGCTCAAGCTCCAACTATACAGTGGCAAAAATCCATAGGTGGAAGTAACTCTGAGGCTGCCAACAGTATAATACAAACAACGGATGGCGGGTATATTATAGCTGGGTATTCATTTTCAAATGATGGGGATGTGAGTGGTCATCATGGTGATTCCACAACATCAGATTGTTGGATTGCTAAACTAAATAGCGTTGGTGCTATACAGTGGGAGCAATCATATGGAGGTGCCGGAAATGAAGTGGCTACTAGCATAATTCAAACAAGTGACGGCGGATATATTTTCACTGGGCTATCCGATTCAACAAGCGATGAGGTTACAGGAAACCATGGGGGATATGATATTTGGGTAGTCAAGATTGATAGTGTTGGAAATATGCAATGGGAACAATCATATGGTGGTAGTAGTGACGAAGGGGGGGTAACTATAGCGCAAACAACTGACGGCGGATATATTATTGGTGGAAATACAACTTCCAACAATGGTGATATTACATTTAATCACGGCGATGGTGATTACTGGCTAGTCAAGATAAGCTCCACTGGAGCTATTCAATGGCAAAATACATATGGTGGCAGTTATAATGATTGGGGATATTATGCAATTCAAACAGGTGACGGTGGATATATGATAGGTGGCATTTCTGAATCAATAGATGGCGAAGTGACGGGTAATCATGGGAGCGTTGATTATTGGGTAGTAAAGACTGATACTGCTGGAAATTTGCAATGGGAACAATCATATGGTGGTGCTGGTTATGATAGACTTGGTTCTATAATTCAAACAACAGACGGCGGGTATTTTATGACTGGGCTATCCGATTCAACAAGCGATGAGGTCACAGGTAATCATGGTAGTTACGATTTTTGGGTAGTAAAGATATTTGCAAACGGTAGTATTCAATGGGAGCAATCATATGGGGGCACTAATTATGATGCGGCGGGTATAAGTGTACAAACAAGTGACGGAGGTTATATTGTATCTGGCGTTTCATCTTCTGTAAATGATGAAGTTACTGGTCATCATGGTGATACATCCACAACTGACTATTGGGTAATTAAAATGGATACATTAGGAAATATACAATGGAAACAATCATATGGTGGTAGTGACAACGACCAACTTTATAGTATAATTCAAACAACAGACGGCGGGTATACAATGGCTGGAAGTTCATTTTCAAATGATGGAGATGTGACTGGTCATCACGATGACTCTACGACATCCGATTGTTGGATAGTGAAAATCAATGAATATGCCACTGGTATAAATACCGTCATAGGTCAAGCTAATGCTCATATCTATCCCAACCCAACATCCGACAAATTTGTATTAGAAGTAAGTAGCAATTTTATAGGCGGACAATACAAACTAACTGATATCACTGGTAGAGAAATTATAACCGGTAAAATACAAAATGAGATTTCCCAATATTCATTGACAGATTTAAGTGCTGGACTATATGTATTGGAGATAAATAACAGCAATAAGCAGGTGTTTAAAATAGTAAAGCAATAAATAGCTTATGTTTTTGATTAAAAAAACTACTGAAGAAACAAGTGATGATACTTATCTATATTATTATTACTGTGACCAGTATAAGGAGGCTATTGAAGCATTTGAAGGAGGTTATGATTTAAGCAAATCAAAGGGGTTTTATGATGATTTTGAAAATTTACAAAAGCTACTAGAAGAATTTAAAACACTAGTTGGAAATGCCGAAAATAAAGGGAAAACAGAAAGAGAAAAAGCAAAGAGTATAGATATTAATAGTTTTGAAGAAGAGCAAAGGGCAGATGAATTATTTTATAATGCTATAGGTTATTTTTCTTATAGGCAGTTTACATACAAATCATTGTTCTTTATCGCTTTTACCGCTTATGAAAATAGATTGCATGAGTTAAGCAGATTAATTGACAGTTTTATCATAAGTCCTATAATACTTCCTAAACTTCATTGCCATGTTAAGAAATATCAAGAATATCTTGAATCCAACTTAACTGGATTTAAATTTAATGAATATCCTGATTTAAAATTTTACACCGACGTAAGAAACGCCTTTCATCATAGAAATGCGCTTTTTGAACCATATCCAAAGTTTGAAGAGTGGCTTAATAATCAGCAAGGAATTACATTTCAGCCTCATGACGGAATTAACCAAATAGTTATTCTGAATTCTGAATTCATAGTAAATTATATCAAGCTTGTTAAAACAGTTTTAAATGCTTTGACAACAAAAGCTAGAGATTTACAACCCGTTAAAGCACCTAAATAAGCAGTTCCACATATGGTCGGTGTTGTCACCGTACCATTCTTTTGCGCCACCAGATCGGTTGGTGACAACACCCAACCGGAGGTGGGAAAGAAATATTTTTTATTTTTGTTAAATGCTAATTCCTGTTTTCAATAAAGAATCTGCTGCGGAAGAATTGTTGCGACTTTGCTCAACACTCAACCAAGCGCACGAACATTGCAAAGACAATAATTTCACTTGGCGCATTGCACAATTAGCAAGTCAGGCAGAGGAGCTATATGGCGAGTTCTTATATACTTTTAAGCTGCCGGACATTGCTTTAAACAGTGAACACAATTTTCCTTTTGAAAATATTGCAGTCAATAATCCCAATGCAACCGAAGTGTTTCTCTCCCTTGCATTTTCGACCGTCGCAGGGATGGATGCAGCGCATTATGAAAACATCACCTTATCCGAAGATTTCAAAATAAAATTGCATGAACTTTCAAGGTCTGTTTTGAGCCTGCTACATGAGTATAGAGATGAAGCTGAACGAGGATCCGAGGACTAATAAAACCACAATAAGATGAGAAATCTAATCTACGCGATCAATGTGAGCCTGGATGGGGTCTGTGAGCACACCAAATTCATGCCGAATGAGGATACATTTGAATATTCTACGGATCTCGTGAGAGGTGCCGACACATTCGTCTACGGGCGTAAGACCTATGAGTTGATGGTCCCTTATTGGCCTGATATCGCTAAAAACCCTACGGAAGATAAAATAGAGAACGATTTTGCACAGGCATTCATCTCGGTCAATAAAATGGTCGTTATCTCAAGATCATTAGACAGCGCTGAAGGAAAAAATACAGAGATTGCTCGTGGGGACCTTCGCGACACGATCCTTAAATTGAAACAGGAAGAAGGGAAATATATTCTGACCGGTGGTATCGATATTCCTACACAGCTTTCAGAGCTTGGCCTCATTGATGAATATCAATTTGTGGTCCATCCGATAGTGGTGGGAGAGGGGAGAAGGTTACTCGAAGGTATCAGCACACTGCCATTAAAACTCGTCGGGTCAAATATCTTTAAATCGGGAAGCGTTGTGCTTCGTTATGTGAAAAAGTGACCGGAATAAACCCTTAATCAGATTTAATAATTCTTGCATTAACATTGACAGGAGTGCCACGCAGTAAGGTTTGTAATACTATGCAACTTCGCTCAGTCGCTTTGATCAACTTCTCTGCCAGCTCTGTTGGCACGGAGTTCAATACAGTTATTTCAATTTCCATGCCCATGCTTTGAAATCCTACCGGCACATCCTTATCTACCATCAGCGTGCCGCGCACATCTACATTAGCTGTAGCGACCACTCTGGTTTTGATCAGGGTGATCTGTAGCCGGTTGGCGATCATTCTGAGGGCAGTGTCAAAACAGGAAGCCAATGCAGCGCATAGTAGATCGCCTGAATTTGGGAAGTCGTGATAGCCACCTACAGCCCTATGAACTCCCACCGGGAAATCTACTTTAAGCTCTTCATTGATCGCAACACTAGTATGAAGCGGGTCGTCCAGGTTTTTCCCTTCTATGATAGCCATATCAGTGATCCAGGCTGCTCCCGGATTTTCAATATAAGCTGCCATTAACGGCTGCTGTCGTTCCTTTATGATCGAGTTGCTAAGCATAATGGATAAGTTTAACTAAGTAAATAGCGTCCTAAAAGCTTAATAAGAATTCTAAAGGTACCAAACCTGATCCTCAATTCAAAGTTCGTCCCATTTCCAGCAAATTCCCTATTTTCCCTCTCTCATTTATGATCGAAACTACTGCATATCCTCGCGCGGCACTCATCGGCAATCCATCTGATGGCTATTTTGGTAAAACGATAGCCTTTACTTTCCGAAATTTTGAAGCACGCGTAGAGTTACAGGAAACCGAGATGCTTCTGATCATTCCCTGCGAGCGGGAGAATCTGCTATTCAGAAGTGTAGCGCATCTGACCAGCGAGGTAAAGCAATATGGCTACTATGGCGGTGTGCGACTGATCAAAGCCGCGATCAAAACCCTAACGGAATATTGTGCTGAGCATGATATTAAACTCGCGGATAAAAACTTTACGCTCACGTATTCATCTTCTATACCGGGGAGGCTAGGCCTCGCCGGGTCGAGCGCTATTATCACCGCTGCGATGAAGGCTATGATGCAGTTTTATGATATCGATATCCCCAAACCGATACTGGCAAATCTGATACTCTCGGTAGAGAAAAAAGAATTGCATATCGGCGCAGGGCTGCAGGACAGAGTGGCGCAGGTCTATGGCTGCCCTGTGTATATGAACTTTGATAAAAACCTGATGGATGCACGGGGCTATGGTGAGTATATTTCTTTTGACCCCATGCTGCTGCCCAATATTTACCTTGCTTATAGGAATAATCTCGCCGAAGGATCAGAGGTGACTCACAATGATCTGGCGAAGCGGTTTGCAAATGGAGATGCCGCAGTGCTTGACGCTATCGAGAAATGGAAAGCGCTGACAGATGAAGTATGGGAGCGATTGAACAAAGGCAATAAAAATATCGGCGACCTGATAGACCGGAATTTTGATATTCGGCAAAGTGTTATCCCCATCAGTGATGGTAATATGGAGTTGATCAAGGCTGCCAGAAGCTCGGGGGCCAGTGCTAAGTTCACAGGCTCGGGAGGCGCTATCATCGGCACTTATACAGACGAGGCTATGTATGAAAATTTAGTAAAGAATATGAAGGCTATCGACGCATCAGTCATCAAACCTATCATAACAGATTAGTATATGCAGAATGTAATAAAAAAGGCAGTGATACCCGCAGCAGGAGTTGGCACCCGTATGCTTCCGGCTACTAAGGCCCAGCCTAAAGAAATGCTGGTGATAGTAGACAAGCCGGTGATACAATATGTGGTAGAAGAGGCTGCGCTATCAGGTATCACAGATATACTGATCATCATTTCTGATGGCAAAGAAGTGCTGTGCGAGCATTTTTCTAAAGACCATGTGCTGGAGGACCTGCTGAGAAGAAAAGGCAAAGCGGCCGAACTGGAGGAGATCATAAAACTGACATCACTCTGCAATATCCAGTTTGAATATCAGCATGAGCAGAAAGGTTTGGGCGATGCCATTCTTTGTGCGGAACAATTTGTCGGCAATGATCCCTTCGCTGTTCTGCTAGGAGATACGATCATTGAGTCTTCACAGCCACTCACAGGGCTGCTTGCCCTCGACTATGAGAGAACACAAAGCCCGGTGGTGGCATTGCAGGAGGTAGACATCTCTATCGCGCACCGCTATGGTGTTTTTGTGGGAGAAAAGATAGGTGATCGTTTTTATAAAGCCACACAACTGATAGAGAAACCACCCAAGGACACCATTCCATCCAATCTGGTTTTCTCAGGCAGGTATGTTTTTACGCCGGATATATTCACTCACCTGAGAAACACATCGCCAGGGGTAAATGACGAGATACAATTAACCGATGCTATGCGTGCGCTGATGACCGAGCGCGACCTGTACGGACATTTGTTTGACGGAGTGCGTCATGATGTAGGTAATAAGCTGGATTTTATCAAGACCAATGTGACGCTTGGATTGAAAAATGGGGAAACGAAGGATCAGCTAAAGGCCTGGCTTGAAAGCTTGAAATTATAAATGAAAGAGGTTCCTGATTTCGGAGTGGATATCTTCTCTTTTATCCGGAAAAATAATCATACCTTTTGAACCAATAAACAAAAATCGAATATAATATGCAACTCTACATCCGTGATCTAAACAAAACATACCCTAACGGGGTGCACGCTCTGAAAAACGTGTCGCTAGATATTCCTATGGGTATGTTTGGGCTGCTGGGACCAAACGGCGCAGGAAAATCATCTCTTATGCGCACCATAGCCACCCTGCAGCAGGCTGATACAGGCACTATCACAATGGGTGATATAGATGTGCTGAAAGAGAAAGAAAAAGTACGCAAAGTACTCGGCTACCTACCCCAGGAGTTTGGCCTGTATCCGCGCGTGAATGCAGAGATGCTGCTGGATCACTTCGCCCGGCTCAAAGGGATCACTAATAATGGTGAACGCTCGAAGGTAGTGAAGACCCTGCTGGAGCGCACCAATCTCTGGGAGCACCGCAAAAAGAATCTCGGAGGATACTCCGGCGGTATGAAGCAGCGATTCGGTATAGCGCAGGCACTCCTGGGCAATCCTAAACTGATAATAGTCGACGAACCGACTGCAGGACTCGACCCGACCGAGCGTAACAGGTTTCATAACCTGCTTAGCGAAATATCTGAGAATGTAATCGTCATACTTTCTACCCATATCATAGATGATGTGCATAGCCTCTGCAGTCAGCTCGCGATCATCAGTACAGGTGAGGTGAAAATGACCGGAACGCCGCTGGATACTGTGGCCAAATACCGCGGCAGGGTATGGAGAAAGATAATAGACAAACAGGACCTCCATCAATATGATCGCAGCAAGCTCATATCAAACAGGCTGGTAGGCGGCAGGATGGAGATCACCTCTGTGTCTGATAGCAATCCTGACGGGACGTTCGAGGCAGCTGAGCCCACTCTGGAGGATGTATATTTTAATGTTGTTGGAAATTCTTTGATAGGCGCATAAATTAAAAACCATGTTCAGACAGATCCTATCCTTCGAATTATCATATCGCTTCAGGCGGCCCGCCACCTGGATATACTTCGCACTATTGTTAGCACTGGTATTTGCGTCCATGTGCAGTGATAATATCACCTTTGGCGCGGGCAATATCTACAAGAACGGCCCGTTCTCTATCGCAATAATGACTTCTTTCTTTACCGCTTTTGGCTTATTGATCACCTCAGCCATTTTTAGTGTAGCGGTGCAACGTGATTTTGAGTTAAATACTTATTCCCTTTTCTTTACGGCTCCTATTACAAAAGCAGGCTATCTCCTTGCTCGGTTCGTCGGGGCATATATCACGACCTTGTTTGTCTTTACAGCAATCCCGATCGGTATTTTTATGGGTTCCATTATCGCGCCTGGTTTGGGTTGGGTGGATACAGCCAAGATAGGCCCTAATGTATTCTGGTTTTACTTTCAGCCTTTTCTGGTGTTTGCTATGCCGGGCATATTTATTACAGGTTCTATTTTCTTTACTGTAGCCACCCTCACCCGTCGTATGATGTTCTCCTATCTGGGCAATGTCGTCCTGCTGGTGGCGTATCTTATCTCCTTGAATGCTATCAGTGATTTCAATAACCTGAAAACATTCTCTATGCTCGATCCATTCGGCCTCATAGCGATCATCGATATAACCCGCTACTGGACCATCGTAGAGCAAAACTCCACTTATGTACCGCTCATTGGTATGTTTTTGATCAATCGCATCATCTGGGTCAGCATAGCATCGGTGCTATTCGGACTTTGTTATTACTTCTTTAGCTTTCAGGTGTCCTCGCGCAGTACCAAAAAAATAAAAACCGAAATGGAAACCTCATCGGGCGGCGACCTTTCTTCTTTGCCCAATGCCACGTTGAGTTATTCTTTTACAGACCAAATACGTTTTACTTTCAATAGCGCGGTGGTCAATTTCTTCAATACCATCCGCCAGCTGCCTTTCATCGGCATCGTGATAGCAGGCATTGCATTTCTTGCCTTTGCTTCTGACAATCTACAATCGGTATATGGTACCAAAATATATCCCGTCACTTATTCTGTCATTGGCCTGACCATCGGTTCATTTGCATTATTTGTCATGATCATTATTACTTTTTTCAGCGGCGAACTGGTCTGGGCAGAGCGTGAGCTAAAGCTGAACCAGGTATATGATGCACTGCCGGTACCAAACTGGATGCAGTTTTGGAGTAAGGCCGTTACACTATTTCTGATCAACTTTCTTCTGATGACCGTGATGATGTCAGTCGGCATCCTTATCCAGCTCGGCAAGGGCTTTCCTCACATTGAATTTCGTCAGTATTTCATCGACCTATACCTGATCGAGTTGCCTGGCTATATGCTACTAAGCATTTTTGCATTGTGGGTACAGGTACTCGTGAGCAATAAATACATTGGCCATTTTATCATGGTACTATACTATATTGTGTTCTTGCTGGCGCTTCCTACCGTTGGCTTTGAGCATGGCCTGTACAAGCTTTTCAGCCTGCCTCGCTTTATGTATTCAGACATGAACGGCTACGGCACCTTCATTCCCCGTATCCTATACTACATGGTATACTGGGGAGCGGCGGCGTTGATGCTGGCAGTTATCTCTCAGCTGCTGTGGCCTCGCGGCACAGACGAAAGCCTAAAGTCACGCTTCAGCTTGATGAGGCAAAACCTAAGTCGCTCATATGTGCTTACTATCAGCGGAGCACTGCTCATTTTCATCTTCAGCGGCGCAGCGATATACTATAATGCTGATGTGGAGAATAAGTACCTCACATCAAAGGATAAGGAGAAGCAGCAATCCGAATACGAAAAGAAGTATAAAAAATTTAAAACAAAGCCACAGCCTAAAGTTACAGCTGTATTCGTCAAAATGGACCTGCGTCCCGAGGACCTCAGCTATACTGCACAGACACAACTCACGATACAAAACCGCACAGGTGTAAGCCTCGACTCTGTAGTAGTGACATATCCTATCGAGCAGACAGTATGCGAAATGAGCGGCATGGGTAAGGTGATCTATGATGACAAGATACTCGGCTTCAGGATATACAAGCTTGACAAAGCCATGGTGCCGGGCGACTCACTCATCGTCAACTTAAAGTCTGAGCTCACACTTAAAGGTTTTCCTAATGGCACTCCTAATCATACTATCTCGGCCAATGGTACTTTCGTGCACAATTCGGATTTCGTACCACAGTTTGGATATAATGTAGACAATGAACTGGAGCAAAAAGACAAACGCAAAAAGTACGGCCTGCCTGCAAAAGAAATGGATCCTGACCCTGAAACTAATAAGGGGAGAGAATTTAACCTGCTGGCACAGGACGCAGACTGGATCAACTATGAGTGTGTAGTCAGTACTACGCCCTCGCAGATCGCTATCTCGCCCGGCTATCTCTTACGTGAATGGACAGAAGGCGGCAGGAGGTATTTCCACTACAAAATGGATGCACCTATACTCAATTTCTACTCTGTGCTGAGCGGAAACTATGAAGTGGCGCGCGAAGAATACAAAGGCATAAAGCTCGAAATATATTATCACAAAGGGCATGAGTTCAACCTTCCATCTATGATGAATGGAATGAAAGATGCACTGAAATACGCTTCGGAAAATTTCAGCCCCTACCAGTTCAGACAGGCACGTATCATTGAGTTTCCACGTTACGAGACCTTTGCTCAGTCATTTGCCAACACCATTCCTTTTTCGGAAGGCATAGGCTTCATTGCAGACCTGCGTGACTCAAATCAGATAGACTATCCGTATTATGTCACCGCTCATGAGATAGCACATCAGTGGTGGGGGCATCAGATATGTGGCTCCCGTCAGAAAGGTTCTGTAATGATGGTAGAGAGCATGGCGCAATACACTTCACTCATGGTGATGAAACAGAAATTCGGCCCTGTCAAGGTCCGCCGCTTCCTTAAATACGAACTCGACCGCTACCTGTCAGGCAGGCAGTTTGAGCGAGTGTATGAGAACCCGCTATATCACGCTTCTTACAATCAGCAGTATATATTCTATCAGAAAGGCAGTAATGTGATGTTTGCCATGCAGGACTATATCGGAGAAAAGAACTTTGACAATGCCATGAGCGCATTTATCCATGCTAATCAGTTCCAGCAGGCGCCTTATTGCAATAGCATTGATTACCTGGATACGCTTTCGCACTATACTCCCGACTCGCTTCATTACCTGATAGGAGATATGTATAAGTCAATCATAGTTTACTCAAATAAATGCAACAAGGCTAGCTATGAATCTACAGCCGATCACAAATACAAAGTGACGATAGAAGTCGAATCACACAAATACAAAGCAGACAGCCTCGGCAAAGAGACAGAGATACCATTCGCTGACTATATAGATATCGGAGTACTGACTAAAGAAAAAAATGGCAAATTTTCCGAGAAAGAACTCTATCTCAAGAAACAACTTATCAAACCGGGGAAAAGTACTTTTGAAGTGATAGTCGATGAGGAACCAGCCAAAGCAGGAATAGATATATACAATAAACTGATAGACCGAGATAGCGATGACAATCTGAAAGACATTACAAAAACACTTATTAATAAGTCTTAAATAGGACTATAATGAACCTTTGGCTTGGTTAACAGCGCTTTCTGTATTGAGGGTGCTAATTTGGGCCAAATGAAAAAAGGCTTACATCATAGAAACGATGTAAGCCTTTGAGTGTAAGTGTGGGAGCTACAGGGTTCGAACCTGTGACCCTCTGCTTGTAAGGCAGATGCTCTGAACCAGCTGAGCTAAGCTCCCTTTTTCGATTGGGGACTGCAAAAATAGCTGAGTTCTTGAATTTTGCAATAATAAGTGGGGTTTTTTTCCAAAAAAATATGTAGGTAAGACATTTTTATGCGATGGCCTTATTTTTTAGATGCTTTGAGATCGTGACGAAGAATGTAGTACCCTTACCTTCTTCTGATTCGAACCAGATATGGCCATCATGTAGGTCGGCTACTTTCTTGCATATAGCCAATCCAATACCGGTACCGGGATATTCATTCTCTGTATGGAGGCGTTGGAATATGAGGAATACTTTGTCTTTAAACTCATTTTGGATACCTATACCATTGTCTGATACACTTATCTGCCAGAAGTCATTTGTCTCGGTACAGTTGATCTTAATATGAGGGGTGGCGTCTTTCACAAACTTCATACCGTTATCTACCAGATTCTGCAGCATTTGTGTCAATTGGTACTGTTCAGCAAAAATAATGGGCAGGTTACTGTATTCTATGATGGCACCTTTGGATTGAATGGTACTCTCGAGGTTTTTGGTCACTACGAATATCAGTTCATTGAGATTGACATTCTGATAGGGCCGTGGTACTGAGTTCAGCCTGGAGTAATTGAGAAGGTCAGTGATGAGCTGCTGCATACGTTTGGCTCCACTCACTGAGAATGTGATAAAGTCCTTGGCATCCGCACCGAGACTGGTAAAATATCTCTGCTCCAATAACTGCAGGTAACTCGTTATTGTTCTTAGCGGGCCCTGAAGGTCATGTGAAGCCACATATGCGAAACGCTCCAGTTCTTCATTTGAGCGTTTAAGATTAGATGCTTTTTCTTCTAGTTCTTTTTGGGCCATTTTGAGATCGGTGATCTCCAGAATGATAGCCATACCATAAATGATCTTGCCCTGATCATCTTTGATCGGCAGCACATTAGTGAGGAGGCTTCTGCCACCTTCTTCAAACTGCTCGGCCATATGGTCACCATTGAGTACAGCTTTGTATCGTCGCTCTCTATCAGGCAGGGTCTCTGCATCAGTGACCTCGTATATAGTCTTGCCCTCGACCTGTTCTTTGGGTGGGCTGATCACACCGATCAGGGCCCCTTCAGCCAAAACAAATCTAAGGTCCTGGTCAAATATAAGAATGGCAGAGTTGGGGACGTTTCGGGCTATCTGTCTGTATAGTTGCTCCGACTGCTTGAGACGCTCTTCAGCACTTTTGATCTCGGTGATATCATTGACGATCCCCAATATGTTGGTGCTGTTGTCACTCAGAGATTTGATCGGTCGCTTTACCATCTGGGCATACATTTCTTTTCCGGTGCCCATATTAAATAACTTCATATCGGAAAAAAGAATGGGCTCATTTTTTTTGATCACCTGTGCGTCCTGTTCTGAAAATTGTTTTATTTCATTAGCATTTTTAGAAAAATCAACCGCCGGCTTACCGATCATTTCTTTTGGTATGGTATTGTAAAAGCGTGCAAATGCTTCATTGACCAATACAAATTTCCCTTGCTGGTCTTTGACGAATATCAGATTTGGGTTCATATCAATGAGTAGCCGGAGAAAGTCTTTCTGTTGCTCTATTGCTTTCTCTACGCCTTTTCTATAGGAGACCTCTTTTTGGAGTTTGTCATTCAGGCCTTCGAGCTCAGTGGTCCTCTGCCTGACTTTCTCCTCAAGGCTCTGATTCATCTGTTTGAGTGTTTCCTGATATTTTAGGCGATCAGTGATATCGCGGGCGTGGAGCAGGAGAGCAGGTTTTTCATTGTACTCAATGACCGCAGTACGAATTGCTACCGGAGTCATATGGCCATCTTTATGCTTTACCTTTGCTTCAAAGGAACTTACTTTGCCTGATGCCACATCTTCGCGCCTTTTTTTTGCCATCTCCAATTCTTCTGGCGGAAATAGTTCTCTTACATTCTTGCCTATCATCGCCTCTCTGGTATATCCGTAGAGTCTTGCACCTGCTTCATTTAGGTCATGTATCATGCCATCAAAACCCTCGACAAATACTCCCTCAGGTGAGCTGTAAAACAGGTCCTTAAAACGTTTTTCGCTATTTTTTACCGCTATCTCGGCCAGTTTACGCTCTTTGATCTCATTGACCATATGATAATTTGATATGGTCAGCTCTCTTGTTCGTTTTTGAACCTTAGCTTCCAGTTCCTCATTTGTTTGCCGCAGCTGGTCCTCCAGTTGGCGCTCCTTAGAGATGTCTCGCATGATAGCTATAGAGCCTATATATTGGCCCGAGCTATTAAAGAGGGGTTTGCCGGTGATCCTCACATCAATGTTGTCTTTATTCTTTTTGATCATTTTGATCTCATAGGTATCAGAGACACCACGTTTACGCAGTTCGACCTTACTTTTGGTGAGTGCTTTGCCGTCTTCAGGAAATAGTGTGTAGCCTGACTGCCCGATCAGTTCATCCCATGAATAGCCGAATAATTTGCTGTGCTTTTCATTAATGAACTTTTGCTCACCTGCTTCATTGATTATCGACACTGCATCTGTGCACCATTCATCAAAGTATTGCTTCATATCCGGATCGGTCATGCCCAGACCTGCCAGTATATTATATTCGGAAAAAAAATGCTTGAAAACTTCATTTGAGAATTCATTCTGAAGGACATCCAACAACTTTTTGACATCAGGGGACAGATTCGCCATATCCTGATATTTGTCAAGAAGCTGTTTAAGGATTTGCGGGTTATTAGTGGGCATTCAAATCTATATAAAAGCCTAAATTACAATTTTTAGCTTCTAAATTTATACGATATTGTGCAATATTTAGTTTTGCATAAAAAACATACTTTATGAGATGGTGGAAAAGGCTACTGTTGATTGTGATCACTTTATATCTGGGTACCTGTGTCTGGCTATATTTTTTTCAGGAGAAACTGCTTTTTCATCCATACAAACTGGCTACAGATTACAAATACAATTTCCCAGGAAAGTACCGCGAATTTAATGTGGACATGGGTAATGGGTGCACTATTAATGCACTTCAGTTTTATGCCGACACTCCAGCCAAAGGTATAGTATTATACTTTCATGGCAATGGGGAAGCACTTGACTATTCTGGTACCAAAGCTGGTGCTTTCACTTCTCGCGGATATGACTGCGTTATGATGGATTACCCGACCTATGGCAAAAGTACAGGTACATTATCTGAGAAAAATCTCTTTGATATGGGCGCGTTGTTTATGGATTCCGCTAAGAAGCATTACTCATCGGGCAGGATAGTACTTTATGGCAGGTCTTTGGGTACGGGCATCGCTGCACATACTGCACGTTATGGAGAATGGTTTAAGGCATTAATACTGGAAGCCCCATACTATTCTATCACTGACATAGGTCAGCGCCAATATCCCTACCTGCCTATCGGTTTATTGTCGCGCTACCCCCTCAGTACTTACCAATATCTGAAAGACCTCCATCACCCTGTTTATGCCATACATGGCAGTGAGGACAAACTGATACCCAGCGCATCTCCGCAGAAATTTCTGGACCTCGGGCTCAATGATTTTACCTATATCGAAGTACAAGGGGCACAACACGGCAACTTGGCCAAATTCAAAGAATACGATCAATTACTCGATAAAGCGCTGAACTGATGAGCAATGCAAAAATATACCTGATACCCGGGCTAGGGGCTGATGGCAGGATGTATACTCCACAACTCAAAGTGCTGAAGGATGCTGTGGTACTGGAGCATCAAAAACCCCTCATAGGAGAGACATTAACCGGATATGCCATGCGTCTGTCAGCCAAGATTAATACATCCGCCCCTTTTATTCTCGTGGGTACATCGCTGGGCGGTATGATCGCTATAGAGATGTCAAAATTTGTCCATCCTGAGAAAATCATCCTTATATCATCTGTCAAGCACCGAGGGGAACTGCCGGGCTGGATGCAAGCTATGAAGCATCTGAAGCTGCATCACTTTCTCACGGGTGAAAGAATGATACGTATAAGCAATACAAACGTCAAACGGTTTATTTCAATGCGCGATACCAATGTGGCCAGGTTGATCGTGGACATGCACAATAGCGCCGACCCGGAGTTTGTGGGCTGGGCGATCAATGAGGTCGTCAATTGGAATGGAGGCAGAGACTATCGGAATGATATTATACATATTCACGGCACCAAGGATAGGCTGTTTCCCCATCGGAATATCAAAAATGCAATATATATACTCGGCGGCTCGCATATCATGGGGCTGACACAGGCTCATGATGTCAATAAGGCATTACTAGAGGCTATCGGAGATTGATTATTCTTCATTAACTCCGGTCTTTTGCTATCATTGATATCACTGCTATCAAGATCAAAAACGCCACTAGGTTGAAATACAAAAAATCCTTTTAAATTGCTATATTTGCAAATAGTATCTAAATAGTGCATTTTTAAATTTAAATTGGTTTGCACATTCATCCAAAACAAGTACTTTTACCCTCATGCAGTTTTTGTTTCCGGCTTTTTTGTTTGGTCTAGCGGCGATAGCCATACCTATCATTATACACCTGTTCAACTTCAGGCGCTTCAAGACCGTCTATTTCAGCAATGTTTCTTTTCTCAAAGAGATAAAAGAAGAGACGGCATCCAGGTCACGTGTCAAGCACCTGCTGGTGCTCGCAGCTAGGATACTGGCCATTGCATTTCTGGTGCTTGCATTTGCGCAGCCTTTTATCCCCAAAAAGAATACAAACATATCTGCCGGCAAAAAGTATGTGAGCGTCTATATAGATAACTCTTTCTCGATGGGAGCTATGAGCGGCGGAGTGCGGCTACTGGACAAAGCCAAACAGGCAGGTAAGGAAATAGTGCAGAACTATGCAGCAAATGACCAGTTTCAACTGCTGACAAATGACCTGCAGGGCAAACAGCAGCGTCTTATTGGGAAAGAGGAATTTCTCTCCATGCTGGACGAAGTGGATATATCTCCAGCTGCGCGTAACCTGAATGAAATAACACGCAGACAAGCGGATGTACTAAGCATAGATAATTCAAGGAATAAAGTCGCGTATATTCTCTCCGATTTCCAGAAAAACATGGGGGAGTTCACTCCTGATAGCAGTGTGAGGTATAACCTGATCCCGCTCGCCGCAGATGCACAGCAGAATGTATTTATTGATACGGCATGGTTCACTGAGCCGGTGCAGCTCCTTAATCAAAGTGTGCGGCTGATAGTCCGTATCAAAAACAGCGGCGAGAAAGCAGTGGAAGGCAACCGTCTTTCACTCAAACTGAACGGTCAGACCAAGGGGATTGCGGATTTCTCCGTAGGTGCAGGTTCGTACACCTATGATACGATCGGCTTTGTGATAAATCAGGCGGGCTGGAATAAAGCTGAACTGGGTATCCAGGACTTTCCGATCACTTATGATGATACTTATTTCTTTGCCTTTCGGGTTGCGGACAAGATCAAAGTGCTTGCCATCGATGATGCTAAGAGCAATGTTTATCTGGATGCTGTCTTTAAGGACCAGCCTGAGTTTGAATATAAGGCAATAGCAGCGGGCAGTCTGGACTATAGCCAGATCAAGGGCAATCAGTTTGTAGTGCTTTGCAATCTGAATAATATATCATCTGGCCTGTCTGCGGCCATCAATAGTTTCCTGACAAACGGCGGCACGGTTTGTCTTTTCCCGGGATATAAATGTGATCTGGAGTCCTACAATATGTTTTTGACCTCATTGGGTTTAAATACTTTATCAGAGTTGAGGGAAGAAGAGCAGGAAGTAGCCAAGATCGATCTGCAGCAGGGACTTTTCAAAGATGTATTTGAGAAAGTACCTGAGAATATGGGACTGCCTAAAGTGAAAAAATACTATCATATCAATGGCAAAATAGAAAGTGGCGAGCCTGCAGTGCTGACCCTGAAGAATGGAAGTGAGTTTCTATCCAAGGCAAGCTATAAATCAGGAACGATATATGTTTGCGCATCGCCACTTGATAAAGCATACTCTGACCTGCCTGTTCATGCGATCTTCGCGCCGATGCTATTCAAAATGGCCATCATGGGCAGCCGTGCAGAGAACCTTGCATATGTAATCGGTGATAAAAAGGGAATAGAGATAGCCAGTAAGGGCGGAGGCGCTGACAAAGTATATAAAGTAAAAGGCGACCAAGTGGAATTCATACCCGAGCAGTTCGCCCTAGGTAGTAAAGTGATACTTGGACTCAAGGACCAGATCAAGAAATCTGGCTTCTATATGGTATCACTGGAAAACTCAGATTCATCGGACGTGATAGCGCTCAACTATGACAGAGGGGAATCGAACCTTACTTTTTATAAGGTCGATGAGCTAAAAAGCAAGTACAATGGACCTAATATGACCGTAGTAAACAGCATCGGCCTCGAAGTCGCGCAGGTTATCAAAGAAATGGATAGGGGAGTATCGCTTTGGAAAACCTGTCTGATATTGGCACTGATAGCACTGGCGCTGGAATCATTGCTGCTGAGGTTTTGGAAGAGCTAAAGATATTGGTCAGGCGACCAACACCGGCTTGGGTGCTGATCGTTTTAAATAAATGAGCATGGGAAGCAAGTATCTAAAGATAAGTGTCAGGATGGCTATTGTGCTAGGTGTTTTTTTACCAGTGTTAGAAACTATCAGAAGGATACATCAGATATTGGTCCCGCAATATTTTTTTCGTTGGTTTGATGATTATACATTAGGGGCTATCCTTTTGATCGCTGCCTATATGGTCAAGCAAAATAAGCGAAATGCTACTGCATATTTGATAGCTGCCTGGGGCATAGCAGCAGGCGCATTGGGCGTGAGTTTATTTGTACAAATGGATGGATATGCTCATGGTCTTGCTGATGATGGGGTGTTTTCATCGGGGCTTGTTACCATTGCCAAAGCATCTATTCTGCTATATATACTAATAGGTTTACATTATTGTATTAAGGCAGGTAAGGATTCGGTGAGAATGCGGACTAAGGACGGGGGACGAGGGGCATAGTATATTGCTGGCCTATGAGTGATGAATCAGAGCTGTTTATCACAATACCATTTTCTATCTCGAGCATCATATTTTCAGAAGTGATCTTGGTATGCGGGTTTCTGCCCCATATCCATTCGAAGGATTTGAATTTTGTGGTAGCTATTTCTGTGATAGACTTCCAGTCTTCATCCGTGAAAGAAATAGTTTTTGCGATAGGAAGTTCTTTGAGTAAATGTTCTTTAAGTTCCTGGGCCGTTTTGAATCTGTCGCTGCCTTCAGAGATATTCATCACAGAACTTCGGGTTGACTTTACTGCCTTTGTTTCTATGGTGAAAGGGTTTTCTTTTAGTGCTTGGCGCAGTTTTACAAGGTCAGAATTGACAAGCAACGTGCCATGTGATATGATATTCTTTCTATCTGTGAATTGAGCATTGCCTGATATTTTTTTGTCTTTCCAGATGATATCGTTTCTGTCATTTAATTGGGCATCTATACCGGCTTTCTTTAGTATATCTATGATAGGCTGATTGAAATGTTTGTAGTTATTGACATGGTTGTCTTTATGTTTGGCGACAAAGGAAAAACAAAGATTGCCCTCGTCATGATAGACCGTGCCACCGCCGGATATACGCCTGACAATAGGATTTTTGCTATGCAGGTAGTCGAAGTTCACCTCACGGTAGATGCACTGATTTTTACCTACCACCACGCATGGAGAGTTGACATACAGCATGACGAAGGTATCATGGCCTGGCTCCATATGGCGGACCATATGCTCCTCTATGGCAGCATTGATGTAGGGGTCGCTATTATTTCTGTGGTCGATAAGTATCACAGGGTAAACATAAGGGATTTAGCATGCAAAACAGAGATAGTAAACATGGATTTTTTTATTCTAAAAAGAAGTCGTTTTTTCACCTCTTCAAAATGAAAAGTAATGATCAAGTTGACCGAGTGCCCGCGGGACGCTATGCAAGGATTGAAATACTTCATTCCTACGTCTGGCAAAATATCTTACATCAATAAACTATTGCAGGTAGGCTACTATGCGATAGACTTTGGTAGTTTCGTTTCGCATGATATCATTCCTCAGATGGCAGACACCGTGGAGGTACTGGAGGGTCTCGATTTGTCAAACACCAAGTCTAAACTCATCGCCATCATTGCCAATGAGCGCGGAGCTATTGATGCTTGTCGTTTTCCTCAGATACATTATTTGGGATTCCCGTTTTCGGTGTCGGAGACCTTCCAGAAACGTAATGCACATGCCACTATCCTCGAATCATTGGATAGGGTAAAGAAGATACAGGAACTATGTGATAAGAATGGCAAAGAACTCATTTTGTATATATCAATGGGTTTTGGCAATCCATATGGGGATCCTTACAGCCCTGAGGTGGTAGAGCAGTGGGTCGAGAAATTGTCGCATCTGGATATAAAGACATTCATGCTATCTGATACTGTGGGAGTGGCGAATCCAGAGGTCATTACACGTTTATTCAGCAACCTTATCCCACGATTCCCGAAACTGGAGATAGGAGCACACCTGCATACTGCGCCACATAACTGGCTCGTCAAAGTAGAAGCGGCCTACAAAAGCGGCTGTGTAAGGTTTGACAGTGTGATCAAGGGCTATGGCGGCTGTCCGATGGCTGAAGACGATCTGATAGGTAATATGCCTACAGAAAATCTATTGAACTATTTCGATCCGCATAAGGATTTTGGCTCTGATTTTTCAGTTCCTGCTTTTGAAGAAGCGCTGCGCGAAGCGAATAACATTTTTCATTAATTCACCTGAAGTACCAAACCTTTTAGGTACATACCTTCGGGATGAAAGATACTCTGTGGGTGATCTGCGGGCTGAGTCAGGTGATCTATAATGCGGATGTTTCTGCCGCTCTCTATAGCTGCCGCAGTCACTGCACCATTAAAGAAATCTACACCCACGGCCTGTGAACAGGAGAAAGTAAATACGATGCCGCCGGATTTGATCTTATCAAAGGCTGATTTATTGAGCCTTCTATATGCCTGTACTGCAGCATGGCGGCTATGCTGATTCTTGGCAAATGCAGGCGGGTCAAGGACTATAATGTCATAAAGGTCGTTTGGCGTACGCTTCATAAAGTCAAACACATCTACTGCGAAAGCCTCATGTACGCTGGCTGGTATCTGATTGAGAGCGGCATTTTCGTTGGCGAGTTCGATTGCTTTAGCGGAGCTGTCTACTGAGTGAACCAAAGTAGCACCCGCCTTAGCGGCATAGATAGAGAAGCCACCCGAGTAACTAAATGTATTGAGTACATTCTTTCCTTTTGAATAGTTGGAAAGCAGTTTCCTGTTCTCGCGCTGATCTATGAAGAAGCCAGTCTTTTGGCCGCCTTCCATATCTATCAGAAATTTGTTGCCATATTCAAGCACTTCTGATGAACCTTTTTCTCCATAGATATACTGACCTGCGACAGATGATTTTTCTTTCCGTTCCAGTACATTCTCGCTTTTGTCATAGACAGCCTTGAGATCTTTGCCAAATACCTTTTGGAGGGCCTCGACAATCGCGAAACGGTGCTTATGGATGAACATACTATGCGCCTGAAAGACACAGGTACCATTGTAGTAATCAATGATGAGCCCCGGCACACCATCGCCTTCGGCGTTCATCAGACGATAGACATTTGTTTCTGGGTTTGATGCTATGCCTATACTTTTTCTGAGGTCATAAGCTGATTGTATCTTATCTACCCAAAGCTTTTCGAGGGATTCAATCGGATTGAATGACAAAATTCTGACGGCTATGCTGCCATTGCTGTAATAGCCTATAGCAAGAAAATTGCCGCTGGTATCCTGTACCTCGACAAGATTGCCTTCGGTGACGGCGGCATCTTTTTTGAAAATTGCACCCGAAAATATCCAGGGGTGAAAACGTTTTACAGCTTCTGTTTTATGCGGGGGAAGAGAGACTATAGGATAGTTTGACATGCCGCAAAGGTAAGATTTTATCTCATTTTGGACTCTTAGATCACTTCTGCTACGACAAATATACTGCCACTGACCAGCACTAGGTCGCTCTTTTGGGCCTTTGAAAACGCAGCTTTGTAGGCCTTTTTGACAGATGGGAATATAGCGCCTGTTAGTTTATATAATGAGGCCACTTTTTGCAGGTCTGAGACATCTTTGCCACGAGGGATATTGGGTTTGCAGAAATAATAAGTAGCTTTTTTAGGCAGCATGGACAGAATATGAGTGATGTCTTTGTCGGCCACTGTCCCATACACAAAATGAAGATTATTGTAGTTGAGCTTTTTTATTTGCGAAACAAGTTCTTTGATGCCACCTTCATTGTGTGCACTGTCGAATATCACTAAAGGCTGTTTCCCCATCACCATCCACCGCCCGATAAAGTAAGTAGAAGCTGTCACGCTATTCAAGCCCTTTTTGATTGCAGATTCTTTGATCTCTATACCTTGTGACTGGAGACTCCGGATAGCAGTCAGAGAGGTGGTAATATTCTTTTTCTGATAGTCACCGCTCAGGTCGCTATGGTATTGCTTTTTATTTAGAGTGAAATGAATGCCTTTGATATCATTCTTGAAATCTGTAAGCCCTGGATCCTTATCTGCAAAGGAAATAGGAGCTTTATTTGCCGATGCCTGTTTGATAAAAACAGCTTTTGTCTCGGGATGAGTTTCACCGATCACAACCGGAATATTAGGCTTGATGATACCTGCTTTTTCAGCTGCAATCTTCGGCAGCGTATCGCCCAGAAACTGCATATGGTCGAAGCTGATATTGGTAATGACAGATAGGAGAGGAGTGATAATATTGGTCGAGTCCAGGCGACCGCCCATTCCGACCTCCATGATAGCGTAATCAACTTTTTTTTCTTTAAAATATTCAAATGCCAAAGCAGTAGTAATCTCAAAGAAGGAGGCATTGACGGACTTGAATTTCTCATGATTGTCTGATACAAACTTTGCAATAAAAGGTCTTGATATCAGCTTGCCGTTGATCTTGATGCGTTCACGGTAATCCTTATAATGCGGTGATACGAATAGACCGACTTTATAACCCTGAGCTTGAAGAATGGATGCCATAATGTGTGATACAGAGCCTTTGCCATTGGTGCCGGCTATATGTATGAACTTGATTTCTTTCTGGGGATTGTCCAGTATATCGCAAAGAGCAGTTATATTGCCCAGGTCAGCACGATAGGCTGAGGCTCCGACGCGCTGAAACATTGGTAACTGCTCTAACAGATAATGCACTGCCTGAGGATAGGTCATATCATTGAATTAATCATTGAATTGTGTCAGCATTATTCCTTTTTCATCAAACAAATGGGGATAGTGCTCTTTTAATTCTGAGACAAACAAATCATATGGCAGATCGTCAAACTGTCCGTACTCATGTATGTACTGCATGTATTGTTTTCCTTCGGGTGAAAACTCCTGAAAGATAGAATCATGTACTCCGTCAAATTCCAATGGTTTTGTGCCAAATATTTTGCACAAAGATTGATTGAATGCCGGAGTGCATTTCACCCATTTATCATCAAGCCAGAACTCATTATAACCATGGAAAACAAACTTATCTGAACGGAGCATATGCACGAACTTTTCTGAAGAGAGATGATTCTGAACGATGGAAAAACCAAGCCTCGATGGAATGCCCCATACTCTGCCACAGGCAGCCAACAGCAGAGATTTTTCTACACAATAACCTTTTTTCCTTTTTAAAGTCAGCCTGGCTGAAATAGCTGAAGGATCAAGAATGATGTGATAGGGATCATAGCTTATGTCATCTCGTACGGCCAGATAGAGCGCTATTGCTTTCTCGCGGTCAGTCATCGATGCATTAGCATGCTTATGTGCATATTCGATGACCTCGGGAGAATCCGAGTCAATAAATTTGGTGGGGTGAAGGTATTCTTCCATATTTAGCTTTTGCAAATCATTATTAGGAAGCACAATTTTAGGATAAACCTTTCTATTTTTAGTAAATAAATGCGCTAGATGTCCAAACTTATACGGGGACTCAGTTTACGGCAGTCGGTAGCCATCAATATGATAGACATGGTGGGCATAGGTCCGTTTATTACGATCCCGTTCATCATTGGAGCTATGAATGGCCCTCAGTGCATTATAGCATGGATACTCGGGGCTGTCCTCTCATATGCAGACGGATCCGTATGGGCGGAGCTCGGCGCCAAATGGCCGGAGGCTGGCGGCAGTTACTCGTTTTTGCAAAACCTGTATGGCAGAGAGAAGTGGGGTAGATTATTGTCATTTCTATATGTTTGGCAAACTTGTATTCAGGCACCATTGGTTGTGGCATCGGGGGCTATCGGCTTCTCTCAGTACCTCACTTATCTCATTCCTTCATTGGATGAAGTATCTAAGAAAGTAATATCAGGAGCTTTAGTTATTCTTATCACAGGTTTACTTTACAGAAAGATCACAGACATAGGCCGTATCTCGGTATTCATGGGAATGATCGTAATAGGCACTATACTATGGCTGATCATAAGCGGATTGAGCCATTTTCATCCCGCACTGGCATTCACTTATCCGAAAGGTGCATTTGATATGACGCCATTATTCTTTGTCGGCCTTGGCCATGCGTCAACTAAGACTATCTATTCTTTTCTCGGGTATTATAATGTTTGTCATCTGGGCGGCGAGATCAAGGAACCCGAGAGAAATATCCCCCGCAGTATTTTTATATCTATCACGGGCATTGCCATACTCTATTTGCTGATGCAGATCTCAGTGCTAGGTGTGATACCCTGGCAGCAGGCCAAAGACTCGCCGTTTATTGTCAGCCTTTTCTTTGAGCAGATATATGGCCCTCTGGCTGCAAAGATTGCCACCGCCCTGGTTCTGTTTATTGCCATATCGTCGTTATTCGCTGTGATGCTGGGCTACTCTAGGGTGCCATATGCAGCGGCAGCTGACGGACATTTCTTTGAGCCTTTTGCGAGGCTCCATCCTACCAAGAATTTTCCCTATGTATCACTGCTAGTCCTCGGGGGATTGGCCTTTGTGTTTAGTTTGTTATTTAAAATGGCTGATATTATCACCGCTATCATCATAATGCGTATCATAGTGCAGTTCATCGGGCAGAGTATCGGCATCCTGCTTTATCATCAGCGAATGAAGCAGGAGGCTTTCCCATATCGTATGCTGTTTTACCCGCTACCGGCTGTCATTGGTATCATAGTTTGGGCTTTTATATTCTTTTCTGCAGAATGGCAATTCATACTGGGTGCTTTGGCTGTGATAGCACTGGGCAGCCTGATATTTATGCTTCAGTCTTATCAAAAAAAGGAATGGCCTTTTTCGGGGAATTAGAGTGAAATATTTTTCAGTTATACATATAAATAATCCTATTTTTCAACTATTGAGTGAATTTTTGTACTAAAATTAAAGTATTAATAATTAGCAAAATAAGCATAAATTATATTATTATATGCAATATTTGCATGCATAAGTGATTTCCTGATTTTATCCATTTTTTTGGTTTTTGTGCACCCAATTTTGCCTTTGTGATCTCTGTAGAAGCCGACAGGTAGCTCACACCTCTTTTCATAGATTCGACCAGAGTCAATTCGACAAGGTCGTTTTGTTGTATGAATGGCTTACTCATGGTTTTTATGCAAAACATGATAAGCAACTTGATCCATACCATCCATAAATGTGGTATACGTGCAATCATCTCAAAAATTATCAATTTTATGACTCTCGTTCAGGCTTAGTCAACCCGAAAGAAAATATTATTTATATAATAAATGCAAATATAGCAATAAACGTATAATTTTAATAACCATTTTGTTCGGATATATGATTTTATGCTATCACAAAAAAGCGCTAATCTTAATACTTTGACGACTGCCGGCAATTGCTGCCATAAATAGCTGATACAGGTAATGAAACCAATCATAATAGAAGAGTATTCACCGGAATGGGCAATAACATTTGACAGGCTCAGATCGGTTTATATAGATCATCTGGGAAACTTGATCAGTGATATAGAGCATGTGGGTAGCACATCTGTGCCCGGATTGGCAGCTAAACCTGTGATAGATATTGACCTGATAATCGAAGATCGGAGCGTATTACACTCAGTAATAGAAAAACTTGCTGGACTTGGCTATGAATATATGGGAGACTTGGGTATTAAAGACAGAGAAGCATTTAGACGTAAATCAGCACTGACACCTGATGATGGCACAAAGCATGAATGGCCCGCTCATAATCTCTATGTATGCCTCAGAGATAGTATTGCACTGCGAAATCATATTGCATTAAGAGAGTTCCTTCGTGCCAATCCCCAAAAAGCAAAGCAGTATGAGGCACTTAAAAAACGATTGGCTGCTGAGAATCCAAATGACATAGACCATTATATCAAAAATAAAACGCCCTTTATCATTGGGATATTAGAAGAATTGGGTTTTGATAAAAAGGCTATTGAGGAAATAAGAATAGCAAACAAAGATATTTGAGGCGCCTACTTCAAATCATGATCTACCACTTCCAGCCCCATGATCTCCTCACGAGACTGTGGCTGTCGTTTTATCTGCCAGTTAAAGTTCTTTAGCTTCATTTCAGCCTCAGAGAGCATTTTCATAGGAGTAAAGACCGCATCAGGTTTGCCGATGAAGGTTACGCTTTTGACCTTCTTTTCTTTGAAATATAGCCACATGCTAAGACATTGTGCCTTATTAGCACCTATCAGTTTGTTCTTTTCATTTTTGCCAAAGTATAAACTCTCTGCATTGCCATCTACAAACATCCGGTCGAGACTATTGTCGATAAAGTAACCGTAGATATTTTTTCCTTTGATCTGATCGTATGATTTCTTGGATGAAGGCATGATAATAAAGGCGGAGCCGAACAGATATAGTTTATCAGCTTTTTTATTTTTCACCGTGAGGTAGATTGTGTCGGAGGTCATCTGTGTAGTGTCGGCCCAGAGTATGGGTTTATAGTACATCCTGAACGTAGAGTCGGCAAAGGAATATTTCATCGAGTCACAGGCGCCCTGCATCTGGTGCATATACATTTTCATGTGGTAGTATACCAAAAAAAGGCGTGTAGTATCTGTAGCAGACGTTTGTTGTGAGCGCAGCGTATCACCAGTGATAAAAAGTGAATCTTTATCCATTTTATAGATCATGAAAGCTTTATCATAGGCTTTTACTTTCTGCACACTGTCATAATATTCGCCTTGCTTGCCAAATAGCTCAAAGTCCATGGTCGTATCGCGCCAGTGAAAGTTCTTATACGATCGCCCATAGCCTTCATTTCGTTCATAGTAGAGGCTATCTGAATGGAGTACCTGCGAACCGTCGAGTACGACTGTCCCGAGACCAAATGAAGCAACGCTATGCTTGGTGTCAAACCATCCGTTATCACAAAGTATCCTGCTCGACTTGTTATATATCACTGTATTGCCAAAAAAGGTTGCTACATCAGTATTGACGGCATATTTCAGTGTGTCAGAAGTGAGATGGTAGTCGGGATCAGTGATGTCCACATCTTTATTGAAAAATACATCTCCTGTTTTAGTAAAGTAGTGTGCATACCGGCTTACTATGACTGACTTGGCACGATAGACCGTACCGCCTGTCAGGTAGTATGCTTCCTTGCCTTTGGTCTTGTAGAAAATTTCATCTGAGACTATCCTGGCCTTGCCATCGGTGAGTGAGGCGTGATTTCTCAATATGAGGAGCTTGATCTTACTATCATAATTGAGATAATCGGAAAAAGCGTCAACAGTGTCATTCTGTATATGCACATGGCCCCATGCCTCCATTTGATTATTGTCCTTGTCCAGGCTGGCACTATCGCAAAACATCAGCATTTGGTCCTGCTTTAGTTGTACATTGCCTTTGAGCTTAGTGAGTTTTTTGCCATCCTTCTCTTCGAAGTGCAGTACATCGGAGTTGATGATCTCTACTTCCTTGGTTTCCTCTTCTCCCTGTGATGGTTCATTGGGGCTCTGTGCGTGAAGGGGGGAGTACAAAGAAGCAAAGGAAGTCAGGAAAATAAGTACGTATATGTGTAGTGCCTTTTTCAAAATAAAGGGATAAGATAACCAAACGAAGATAAAGGCTATTTATTCTACTGAGTAGTTTTTTGTGCCGCTGCCTCTTTCTCTTTTTTTGCCTGTTTAGCGAGATATTTGTCATCGCGCTTCTTGCCACCAAAGAAAGACACATTCACATATCTGAATGGATTTTTCTTGACATCCGAGAGCAATACATTGAGGCTGAGCACAGCGCTGTCCAGGTCATTATATACTTTTTTGTCCTTGATCAGGCTGGATACTGTACCGTTACCATTGTTGATATTATACATCAGGGTGTCAATACTGCTCAGCGCATCCCGTGCCCTGCCTACGGTAGCTCCCAGGTCTGCATTTTTTAATGTATCCGTGAGGTCAGATACATTATGCAGTATGCGGTTTATATTATCATTATTCTTATCAAGATTTCCGGTGAAAGATTTCAGGTTATTAAGTGTTTGGTCTAGTGTCCCGCCCTGTGCAGTCAGATTATGGATATTATCCAGTACCGAATTCAGCTTATGAATGGTGCTCGTCGGATCTTCTTTACCGAGTGCACCGCTGATGCCATGGAGCACAGAGTCGAGGTTTTTAAGCGTTTTTGTGATATTGTCCTTCAGCGGATCGATGGCGGCACTGAGTTTGCTCATAAGGTCGGGGGCTACTATTGCGATCATTGTATCACCGCTTTTGAGCGGCTTCGCTGAGAGTTTGTACCTGATACTGACTTCCTTGCTGCCTACGAGATCTGTAGATGTAATAGATGCCATGCAACTGTCATACAGTACAAAACCATTATCTACGACCATTTCCAGGACTACTTTACCCGTATTTACGTCGAAGGATTCATCGTTTACGTTGCCGATTTTGTGGCCATTGACCACGACAGGGTTAGATTTATATACTCCATCCACATTATCAAACACAGCATAATACTTACTTTTGGTGGTGAAAAGGTTCACCCCTTTCAGAAAATAGAAACCAAAAATGAAAATTATGATAGTAATTAATGAAAAGAGGCCTACCTTAGTTTGGTTGTTCACTATGACTTAATTTTAACCAAAAATATTCATTTGATTGGTAAATAAAAATAGTATTGAGTATTAAGTATTGAGTATTGAGACCTGAAACAGTTACAAATATAGCTTAAGACCTTGCTAGCATTATTAATTATTCACTTTTAATTATTAATTATCAAAGATATTCTCCCTTCACGGCTTGTTTTATTTGACGGGATATGCAATCTCTGCAATAGTTCTGTCCAATTCATCATTTCTCATGACCCGGAGGGGCGATTTTATTTCTCTTCGCTTCAGTCTGATGCTGGCCAGCGGATACTCGAGCAATATGGTCTACCGCTCACCGATTTCAATTCATTTATCTTTATCAAAGATGGAATGGTATATCAAAGGTCTACAGGAGCGCTCAATGTATTGAAAGACTTGGGAGGATTATGGATGGTTTTTTATGGGTTTATCATAATTCCTCGGCCCTTAAGGGATATAATATACAACCTTATAGCCAAGTATCGATACAGGATATTTGGAAAGAAAGATTCCTGTATGGTGCCTTCGGGAGATATTAAAAAAAGATTTTTAGAATAAGTTCTTAAGGGTATTTTTGTCCTAGCAGGAATGTACCTCTGCCATCAAGGCGCTTCTTATTCAGGTAACCTACGATGAAAGCATCTTTGATGCCTTTTTCGTGAGCGAGTTCCAGTTCCTTTTTTGCTTCACTATATGTAGCAAACTCACCCGCCATATATCTTATTATTCCTTCACCGATATCCTCACGATCTATCAGCCCAAACATATTCACGAGATCTTCATAGTTGCCCGGTTTATGCTTGGCTGCCAGGAGCTGTACCGTAAAGTATACCTCTTCTTTGCCTTTAGGCTGCTCTTTTGTGATTGTTTCTTTGGGAGCTACCTGTGTGGTCTCGACCTGTTTTGCCGGTTCTTTGACTACAGGCTTAGGCTCAGTCTTAGCGGGTGTGACAGCGACTGTCTCCGGTTGTTTTTGCGCTACAGGAGCAGGTGGTTCGGCCTTGGCTTTGACCGATTCTTTTGGTATTTCTTTTATAGCGACACTAGCTACTGTATCGGGAGCATTGATTGAGGCTGCATCATTTTCCTTAGGCGGCACTGGTTTCTTTTCTATTTTAGGCTGGGTGGACTCAGGGGTCATTACTACCTTGCCATGCTGTACGATGGACTGTGTATCGGGGATGATAGCAGCGACCTTGTCAATTGGTTTGTAATCCACAGGAGGTTTAGGTTTCACCGTATCCGGAGCTGTTGACGGGCTACTTTGGGTTATTGGTTGTTGTTGGTCTGAGGCTGGCGCTACTGGCTTTGGTTGTTCCACTGCTTTTGGAGGATTGCTTGGGTTTGCCTGATTTGTGTTTTGAGCCATGGCTTGGGTGACTGATACCGGCGGCTCTGCTTTTTTTTGGATAGTCGGTTGATTTGCCATAGCATTGGTATCCTTGATGCCTTCGATCTCATATTTATATGAGCGGAAAGCTTTGAAAATAGATAGAGCGATATTTTGCTGACCGACATCAGTGGCCAGGTATTGCTCTTCGGTGGCATTTGAGATAAAACCTATTTCAGCCAGCAGTGAAGGCATGGCTGTTTTATACAGTACCCAAAAACCAGCCTGTTTGACGCCGTGACTTTTTCTTTTAGAAAGTTGGGCAAGTTCGTCTTCTATCTTTGATGCAATCAGGATGCTCTGGTCCAGAAAAGCATTCTGCTTCATGCTCATGATGATGTGCCCTTCGGGAGAGTTGGGGTCAAACTCATAATTTTTGTCCTTGTCGCCTTCGAGCTCGATCACCGCATTTTCTCTTTTTGCTACTTCAAGATTATCATCAGTGCGATGCAGCCCCAGCACATAGGTAGCGGTGCCATATGCATCATGTGTGAGGGCGGAATTTAAATGTATACATATAAATAGGTCAGCTTTTGCTTTATTTGCCATGTCGGCGCGGTCGGCCAGTGATACAAATTTATCAGTGGTACGTGTGTAAATGATCTTAACGTCCGGGAATGCTTCCTTGACCATTTCGCCAAACTTGAGTGATACAGCAAGTGCAAGATCGGATTCATGATGGCCACCGGGGCCGATAGCACCGGGGTCCATACCGCCGTGACCTGGGTCTATGACAAGTGTATGCACAGAAGCTCCCTGACCGGTGCCACCTGCATAAGTATATGTAAAAGACGTTAAACTGATGAATACCAACAAGGAAACTAATCGGTTCACGTTATGATTTTTTATTTTTGAACACATTGAATAATTTTGGCAAAATAGGTTAAAATATTTTTAAACCTACTCACATATATGCTACCAAGGGTTGTCAGACATTTGAAAAGTGTCTGCTTTTCTGTGCTATTTTCATGTTTTATAGCAATTTAAGCTTTTCGCAAAGGGATTCTATACCTGCTACCCCTTATACAATAGTCTCAAGCGACTCAATTAATGACCTGATAGTAAAACCTGACACCACAAAAAATAGTTCCGTCAAGGGTAATGCGGGAACCGGTGTTGTGATCAAGAATGATACTGCTAAAACTCCTATGGTCGACTCAATGAATGTAAAAGCAGATACGATCAGAGGTAAAAATGGCGAATACACCATCGTCAAGATCGACTCCGCTAAACACATAGATACGGTCGCTCTCAAAAACAAAGATGATGACAGCGATATCAAAGACAAAATAACCTATAAGGCCAAAGACTCTATAGTGTACGATATCACTTCCAAAAAGATGTATCTATATAATGGTGCAGAGACTCATTACCAGAAAATACAACTTAATGCCGATAAGGTAGACTTTGACTGGACGACCATGATCATGACCGCAGAGGGACGTGACTCCGGGGGCAATACGATAGGTAAGCCTATATTCATGGACGACGGCAAGGAATATAGAGCAGGGAAGATGATGTATAACTTTAAGAATTCCAGAGGTAAAGTATTTGAAGTGAGTACAAGCGAGGGAGATGCCTATCTGCATAGTGAAGCGGTGAAGCGAAGTGAGGACCAGGCCTGGTGGGGATATAAATCGAAATATACTACCTGTAACCTCGATCACCCGCACTTTTATTTCAAAGCAAAAAAGATCAAACTCATACCCGGCAAGATCATAGTCACAGGTCCTGCAAACCTATGGATAGCAGATATTCCCACGCCACTTTATATTCCTTTTGCGATATTCCCTATCAAGCAGGGCAGGCATTCGGGTATCATCCTCCCTAAGTATGGTAGTGATGCTACAAATGGCTTTTTCCTTAGGGATGGTGGGTACTACTGGGCAGCCAACGATAATTTTGGTGCCAAGCTCACCGGTACTATATACACCAATGGCTCCTTTGATATCAAGCCATCGGTGCAGTATAAGGTAAATTATAAGTACAGCGGCTCACTGGCCCTGGCCTATGTACGTACGGCCCCGGCAGACCCGGACCTACCAGGAGTGAAGGGTTCGAATGATTTTCAGGCCAAGTGGGGATTTCAGTTAGATCCCAAAGCGGCGCCTACCAATACTTTTAATGCATCGGTCAATGTGTCCACTGCAAACTTTAATAATGCAAACAGGGTGACAGACGGCAATACGCTTTTCTCGACGGCACTCAGTTCTAATATCAATTACTCCAAGTCTTTTACAGCTGTCCCATTTCTGGCATTCACATTGTCTGCCAATCACTCCCAAAACCTTCAAACCCGTAATATCAACATCACATTTCCGCAGGTAGCGCTCACTGTCAATCGTGTCACTCCTTTTAAATCAAAGATCAGCCTGTCAAAGCCAAAATGGTATGAGAATATCGGTATAGCATACTCCTTCAAGGCACAAGCCAATATTAATACTATAGATAGTCAGCTATTGAAACCTGATTTTTATAAACAACTGGTGTATGGTGCTGACCACAACCTTACTATTGATGCACCCTTTACGATCTTTAAATATTTCAATATCACTCCTAATGTTACTTATAATGAGCGCTGGTATTTTCAGAATGAGAATGAGTCATGGGTCAATCAAGATCAGGTCACTACGCTGCCCGGAGGATTTACGCTCACCAATCCCGGACTCGCCAGCTACCTGAAATCAGACACCAGTTTTGGATTTAAGGCTGTTCGGGACTTCTCCGCCAATCTATCCGTCGGTACTAAGGTCACAGGTATCTATAAGTTTAAAAATAGTAAGCTCAAAACTCTCCGGCATATATTCTCCCCGTCTGTGAGTGGCAACTACCACCCTGACTTCGGCACCAATTTCTGGGGCTACTATGCCAATGTGCGAAAAAACCTTTTTGATCCTCTACCTCAGCAGTATAGTCACTTTGACAATGTGCAGGGGCTGGGATATGGTCTGCCGCCCACGGGTAAATATGCAGCGCTCAATTGGGCCCTGAATAATAGTTTTGATATCAAGATATTCTCCAAAAAAGACTCGATCAATCATGAAAAAAAGATCGAAGGACTCCTGAAGGTCAACATCTCCGGAGGATATAACTTTGCAGCAGACTCCCTGCGCCTGCAGGTATTTAATATCAATGGATCGATGAAACTCCTCGACAATCTGTCCTCCAGTTTTGGTGTCATCCTCGATCCCTATGCTACCGGGGACTATGGCCGATATAATACTTTCTACTGGGAAACAAATCATGAATTGCTTCGTTTCACCTCTGCCAATCTAAGCCTAAATGCCACTATTCACGGCAAGCCAAAAGCTATCGCTGTGCCGCAGCTCAATAAGGCACAACGAATGGTAGCTGACTATGTCTCTTATAATCCTGATGATTATTATGACTTTGATATACCGTGGAACCTTGGTGCGGCGTATAGCCTTAACCTGAACAATGTATATCAGCTCGACAGTCACAGGGATTCACTTGAATTTAACCAGTATATCACTGTCAGCGGCGATCTTAATATCACCCCGAAATGGAAAGTAGCCTACAGCACCGGTTTCGATTTCGCACAGAAGCAGCCTACCCTGACACACTTTAAGGTAGTGCGGAACCTCCACTGCTGGGAACTTAGCTTTGACTGGACAGCCTGGCCGCTCAATCACCAGCAGTTTGTGATCGAACTACATGTAGTCAATCCAACCCTACAGGACCTCAAACTCACTCGAAAGAAAACTGTTTATTCCTACTAGCGGCATTTGGCTGCCTGGTCCTTCACAAATCCATTATGGGTTTATAATGCAAATATAGCATAATTGACCGACTGGACCAAACCCGCCGGCCACATATTGAATGGATTACCACCCGGAACTCAGCAATATCAATGTTTATCGCTCGAATAAAAAATGCAGTTAGGCTTATAACCCTTGCTGCTGCGGGTATATAGGGGTGCTGTAGGGTATTGTTTTTAGAATTGGTTTTCGCAATAAGAAAAAAAGAACAGTTTTATTGGGCTTCACGTTCGATCGAAAATCAATTTATGGACAAATTTTTTTATGATAGCAATGATAGCATACTGATTAAAAAATAAAGATTTACCTTTAAAGGCTGTTTTGATTTTATTCTGAAAATAAATGATAGGGCCATCAACCCTCAAAGGCTTCAAAACCCTTTGAGGGTTTCGTGAGAATAAAATTCATACATTTCAAAACAGCAGCTTTAAGAATAAATCTCCTGCCATGAAAAAAGCGCTTTACATCATCCTCGGCATATTTCTGGTGCTCATCGTCGCCAATCTGACTCAGTACCATGCTGACATTCCTCTCGATGTTCTAAAAGCTGAGTATGCGCCACCGCCTTCTAAATTTATGATGATGGATGGAGCCACGGTGCATTATCGCGATGAGGGGACTGGTTTTCCGATAGTACTTATTCATGGGATGTCATCGTCGCTGCATACTTGGCAAGGCTGGACGGAGATACTACTCGCCAAACATTATCGCGTTATCCGCATGGACCTGCCGGGTTTTGGCCTGACGGGCCCTAATGCCAATAATGATTATAGTATAGAATATTATGAAAGTTTCATCGGCAGGTTCCTCGATAGTCTAGGAGTGAAGGAATGCTATATGGCAGGTAATTCGCTTGGCGGCTTTATCACATGGAACTATACTCTTCACCATCCGCAGCAGGTGAAGAAGATGATAATACTGGATGCAGCGGGCTACCCTATGAAGGCGCCGCCCTTTGTAGTAGACCTGGCGCGAAGCAAACTATTGAGTCCGATGTTCCGCTATATCACTCCGCGGGTTATCGTTTCTGCCAGTATGAGGCAAGTGTATGGCGATGCATCAAGGATCACAGATAGTGCTACTGAGCGCTACTTCAAACTGGCGCTGCGTGCAGGCAATCGAGGGGCATTCATTTCCTTTGTCAGCGAATTTCGAGATCGTGACACTGTGCCCATTCAGCATATTACTACCCCTACGCTGATCGAGTGGGGTGAAAAAGACAGGTGGATATCGGTAGATAATGCAAAGAGATTTAACCGAGATATCAAAGGCTCTAAACTGGTCGTATATCCTGGTGTAGGACACATTCCGATGGAGGAGATACCTGCGGAGTCATGCGCGGATGCGGTAAAGTTTTTTGCGGAGCCGGTAGATACTGTAAAGGCTGACACTGTAATTACTCGTTAGATTTATTTCTAAATTACCATCCTAAAATCATCTTATGCACGCACTCGGCACCCTCGACAAAATGCCTACATCATATGTGAACCCCGTTCAATACTTTCTACGGCTCGGTAATGATGAAGTTGACATGAACGACCTCGTGGGAAAGCAAATATCGCTGCGCTATACGGGAAATATATTTTGCGGTGTATGCGGCAAGAAGACCAGCAAATCTTTTGGTGAGGGCATGTGCTATAATTGTTTTGCTACCTCACCGGAGAATGCAGAGTGTATCCTGCGTCCTGAACTGTGCCTTGCACATGAGCACAAAGGACGTGATGTGGAGTGGGAGATAAGCCATCACCTGCAGCCGCACTATGTCTACCTCGCACTCGTCAACGAAACAAAGGTAGGAGTGACCCGCGACACTCAGATACCGACACGCTGGATAGATCAGGGTGCTAATAAGGCCATCATCCTCGCAGAGACACCATACAGGCAGCTGGCTGGGCTCATAGAAGTAGGACTGAAAGAGTATATGACCGACAAAACTCACTGGAGCAAAATGCTTCGCAATGAGTTTAACACAGGCATAGACCTGCTGAAAGAAAAAGAGCGGATGGAAGACATTCTGCCCTATGAATTTCAACAATACATTTCTCCAAATAATGAGATACTTGAAATGCACTATCCTGTATTGGAATATCCTAAGAAGGTCACTAGTCTTAGCTTTGATAAGCAATCAGAGATCAATAGCAAGCTGATCGGTATACGCGCACAGTACCTGATATTCGAGGGTGGAAATGTGATCAATATCCGCAAACATAGCGGCTATGAGGTAGAACTAACAGCCTAGCCATGAGTTGCAAGGTTCAAGTTGCAAACTTTGTATTGCCCCTCTCCTTCGGAGAGGGGTTGGGGTGAGGTGATTATTTTCCCACTACACTGCCGAATACTTTCTTAATGAGGGCTGATGCCTGTCCCATCGGGTCCCTCCTGATCTTGGCTTCTTCCTGTGCGATCATATAGAAAAGTCCGTCTATAGCCTTATGGGTCGCATAGTCCGGCAGATCTGGATTGACACGAGATACAAAGGGAATGCTATTGTATGCATTCATCATATCAGACCATGCCTCTGTAGTATGTGTCGCATCAAGTGCTGTTTTTATGCTCGGTTTGAACGCCGCAACCAGAGCATCTGTAGTAGCTTTTTTGAGAAACTGGGTACAGGCGTCCTGCTGTTTGCTCTGTACGAGGTTTAGTGCATCACTTATACTGAGATTGCTGATTGCATCTAGGAATATCTGTGTAGCCTTTGGTGCTGCCTGCTCTGCAGAGCGGTTCATCTGGAGTATCACTTTATCTACCAGGGCACCCTGGCCGATACGTCTGAGACCATCTTCTACTTTTTTTGCCTGAGGTGGCAGCAATAGTTTGATGGCAGCATTGGCGAAGTAGCCATCAGTGGCAGACACCTGTGTCACACCTTTTTTGATACCATTGCTGAGTGCCTCTTTGATAGCACCGGCCGCATCGCCCTGCGATATTCCAGCGCCGCTTGCAGCGTTTTCGGCTTTGTTGAGTACGTTGCCAAACTGGGCCTGGCTGCTGCCGATCAGGATAATGTTTGCCATGATGATCAGGAGGGTCTTTTTCATTTGATTGTTTTTATCTGAGTGTATTTTCAATTTCCTTGCCAAAGTAATCGAAGGAGGTGTTAATAAAAAACATTTTCGGTAAAATAAAATGCCCTGCATTTGATTGCAGGGCTTTTATCAAGAAAATTGATTTTCAGGTCTGTTGTCTTTTACTCTACACCGAGTGATTTGAGTGTCTCCATGTTCAGGTTGCCGACAGGTAGGTTTTTGTCCTGCTGATATTTGACCAGGGCAGCTTTGGTTTCGGCACCAAAAATATCATCCAGTGGTCCCGGGTCATAGCCGTTTGCTTTGAGGGCCTTTTGAATAGCGATGATCTTGTCAGCAGTGAGCTTGTCACCACAGAGTATTTCTTTCCACTCAGAGTAGCCGCCCTTGCGTATTAATTCCTTATGCATAACTTTCTTGTATGTAGCTGGTATTTCTATCTGCTCCTGGCGTGCAGGCTGGTCGACCACTTGTTTGGATACTATTTTATACTCTGCAGCTATGGGGAAATCCTGTTTGTAAGCAGGGGTCTTAACGATCTTGCGGGATACTTTCTTGTACACAGCAGGTACCTGCTGCAGGCAAAGGACCTGGCAGTCTGCGGGATTGGCTGAGAGACAGCCTGCATCTGCTGTTCCCTTTACCCATTTTTGAGTAGCTGGTGATACCATGATATCTTCGACCACTGTCTCATATACTGCTGCGATCTCTTCGGTGCGGACAGAGGCGGGTTTTGTGACCACTGTATCAAATACGGTCTTATAAGTCGCAGGTATGGTTTGTGTCTTGTATGATAGAGGTTTATCTACGACCATTTCTTCTTTGAAGTCAAATTTGTCAGCTACAAAGCAGCGTGCATAACATTTGCCTACTTCAGCATTGGGTGGCAGGTTATCATTGGCATCACTCAGGGTGCCGGTGTATTCCGGTGTGCTTGACGAAGCTTTAGTTGTCAATGGTGCATCTGAAGGATGACTCGGCGGAGGCGTGGTTTTGTTTACCAGTGCGGGTGCAGACTGTTTTACTTTCACCGCTGCTATTTTGGGAGCGGACACTACCTTGCTGGTGTCAGTAATAGGTGCAGCAGTGGCATCAACCGGAGTGGTTGTACTAGACAAACTTGAATCCTGCTTATATTTATTTGTATTAGGATTACCTGTTTCGATGAAGATTTGCGCATTTGCGACACCGGAGATCATCAGTGATGCAGATAATAATAATGGGTAAAGTTTCATATTATATATATTATTTAGAACTATGGTGAAAATACAGCTATTTTTAGTTTTCACAAATTTGCTTTTTATTGCCTGCTCTAAAATAATAAGCAAGCAGTTAATATTATCAACAATGAGTGACATAAAAGACATTATCGAAAGGGCATGGGAAAACAGAGAATTGCTAAAAGAAAGATCAACCCAAGAGGCGATACTCGATGTGATAGAGCGCTTGGACAAAGGCATACTGAGGGTCGCAGAGCCACTCCATGACAAATGGCAGGTCAATGATTGGGTGAAGAAGGCTGTCATTTTGTATTTCCCAATACAACAAATGGAGACTATAGAGGTGGGGCCTTTTGAATTTCATGACAAGATGAAGTTGAAGCACAATTATGCTGCTCTCGGTGTCCGAGTAGTACCTCATGCGGTAGCTCGCTATGGTGCTTACCTCGCCAAAGGTGTGATCATGATGCCATCCTATGTCAATATCGGGGCCTATGTGGATGAAGGCACGATGGTAGACACATGGGCGACTGTAGGTTCATGCGCACAGATAGGAAAGAATGTGCACCTGAGTGGTGGCGTGGGCATAGGTGGTGTGCTAGAGCCGGTACAGGCTGCACCTGTGATCATAGAGGATGGTGCTTTCGTGGGCTCGCGCTGTATAGTGGTAGAAGGTGTGCGTGTAGGACGAGAAGCGGTGCTGGGTGCCAATGTGGTGCTGACTATGTCTACTAAGATCATCGATGTCACATCAGGTGATGCAAAAGAATATAAGGGCTATGTACCAGAGCGCTCAGTAGTAATACCGGGGAGCTATACCAAGAAATTTCCCGCAGGTGACTATCAGGTGCCCTGTGCTCTAATCATTGGTCAGCGCAAGGAAAGCACTGATCTTAAGACCTCACTGAATAATGCTTTGCGTGAACATGATGTAGCTGTGTAGGAAGTATATCGGTTGATCGGTTATTCAGGAAATCCGGGAATCAGTTGAGCAGAAAACCTAGTTTCACGGGGGATTGACGGATTAACCGATTTTCTGAATTCCAGATTAACAGATGTCCTGATTATCTTTTCACTACTAATTTCAAAAAACTAATTTTGCCTTAATGAGTAATCTGGCTGACAAATTGACGCACCCGGTCTTTAAGGTGATATCTGAGGTGAGTGCAAAACTCAATATGGAAACATATGTGGTGGGTGGATTCGTGCGTGACATGCTGCTGCACAGGCCATGTATGGATATTGACTTCGTGTGTGTGGGCAGTGGTATAGCGCTGGCTGAGGCCTCTGCGAAGAAACTGAACCCGAATATCAATGTAAGTTTCTTTAAAAATTTCGGTACAGCACATTTTCGCTATGATGATTATGACCTGGAGTTTGTCGGTGCGCGGAAAGAATCATACAATAGGGATTCGCGCAAGCCGATAGTTGAAGAAGGCACGCTGCAGGATGACCAGAACAGGCGCGACTTTACTATAAATGCCATGGCTATCTCACTAAATAAGGATAACTATGGTGAATTGCTCGCGCCATTTGATGGCTTGAGTGATCTGGATAATGGAGTCATCCGTACGCCGCTTGATCCGGACATTACTTTCAGTGATGATCCACTGAGGATGATGCGCGCGATCAGGTTTGCGACACAGCTTAATTTCTATATCGAGCCTAAAACCCTCGAGGCTATAGCGAGAAACAAAGACCGCATCAGGATCATATCTCAGGAACGTATCACTGATGAGTTGAATAAAATAATCCTTGCAAAAAAACCTTCAGTGGGCTTCCGTTTGCTCGAAGAGACAGGATTACTGGCACTGATACTGCCTGAGATGCAGAAACTGAAAGGAGTGGAGACGGTCGAGGACAAAAGCCATAAGGATAATTTCTATCACACGCTTCAGGTGCTGGACAATATCACTTTCAGCACAAATGATCTTTGGTTGCGCTGGGCAGCAATACTACACGACATAGCGAAACCCGTCACCAAAAGGTTTGAAGAGGGCACAGGCTGGACATTTCACGGACATGAGGTTGTGGGGTCAAAGTGGGTGCCGAGGATATTTAAGCATTTAAAGTTGCCACTAGGTAACGAAATGCGATTTGTGCAGAAGATGGTCTATCTCCACCTGCGTCCGATTGCTCTTACCAAAGAAGAGATATCGGATTCAGCATTGAGGCGGTTGCTGTTTGAAGCTGGCGATGATATTGAGTCACTGATGAAACTTTGCGAAGCAGATATAACTTCAAAAAACAAAAACAAGGTAAGCCGCTACCTGCAAAGATTCGAGGAAGTGCGCCAGAAACTCAAAGATGTCGAAGAGCGGGATAGCATTCGAAATTTCCAGCCACCTGTGAGCGGGGAACTCATCATGCAGACTTTTGGTATCAGCCCATCTAAAGAAGTCGGCATAATTAAGGACAAAATAAAAGATGCCATACTCGATGGTGAAATAAGGAATGATTATGATGAGGCGCATGCTATGATGCTGAAGCTTGGCGCAGAGCTTGGATTAAATCCGGTTAAGCACACATGATAACCTGAAATTTTGTAAATTTGTAATATGCCAAAAGTCAAATCCAGACAACTTGATTTTGTAATTGATAAACTAACTAATTCAATTCAAAATACGATCTCTGGTGATAGCTTTGAAACGGAAGTGTCATTGCTACGGAATGAAGATATGAAGCAGGTAATCAAAAAAAACGGTTGGAATTTTGATTGGAAGAAAGAATTGAAAGATAATTCCAAAGAGGTTTACAAACTTACGATAGTAAATAATCTGCAAGTGGTGCAAGGCTTAATGAGCCTAAGTAGAAAGAAAGACCACATATTTATGGAATTGTTGGAAACAGCACCTTTTAATTTGGGAAGGAATAAACTTTACGAAGGAGTGCCCGGCAATTTAGTAGCTTATGCATGTAGACTGTCTTTTCAAATAGGATTTGAGGGTTTTGTATCATTTATTTCGAAAACTAAACTTATCAATCATTATGAAAAGTCTTTAGGTGCAGAACATTTCGGCGGGCATTTGATGGTTATCAATACTGAAGCAGCACAATTATTAGTTGATAAATACTTTAAAACAAAATGATATGGGACATATTAAAGAGCCAAAAGGAGTTGATTTTATTATAAACAGCGGCCCGCTATCAAAACAACAAGAAGCAAATATTAGTGCATATATCAGAGAATATAAGGCTAAATCTAAAAAGACATCAAAAAAGAAGCCTGGCGCAAAAGTTCACTCCACTGCCTGAATAGGATTGATTCCATACATTATCAGGAGAATAATATATCTCTATATCTCATGTCCGCAAGTCATAAATCAAAAATCATACATCCCAAAACACTTATTGTGATCTGTGGGCCCACTGCGGTTGGAAAAACGGTAGTAGCTATCGAAGCGGCTAAGCATTTCAGCACGGAAATTATTTCAGCCGATTCTCGGCAGTTCTATCGCGAGATGAATATCGGTACTGCAAAGCCATCAAAAGAAGAGCTTTCATCAGTGCCGCAATATTTTATAAATAACCTAAGCATAGAGGATACATACACAGCCGGAAATTATGAGAAAGAAGCATTGGTAGTGCTGGATAAAATATTTACAGCACACGATGTCGCTCTGATGGTCGGAGGCTCTGGTTTGTTTATTAAAGCTGTATGTGAGGGTTTTGATGTTTTTCAAAAAGAATCTAATGAAGCTGATGCTGCTATCATAGAGAAGATAAAAACTATGTCACTTTCAGATATGCAGGCAGAGGTCGCGAAGCTTGATCCGGAATATTATGAGAAAGTAGATCGTAATAACCCGCGCCGCCTGCAACGCGCACTGGAGGTGATCTACACTACAGGTAAGAAATACAGTGAGCAACGGACTGGAACAAAAGAACAGCGCGATTTCAATATCATTAAAATAGGGCTCAAAGTCCCCAAAGAGCAGCTATATGAGCGCATCAATCACCGTGTAGATGAGATGATGAAGGCGGGACAATGGGAAGAAGCTGCTGCTTTATATTCATACAGGCATTTGCAGCCCCTTCAGACGGTAGGCTATCAGGAGGTCTTCGATAGTATAGATGGGAAAATAACAAAGGCAGAAGCCATCGAAAAGATCAAGCAAAATACACGCAACTATGCCAAACGACAGATGACCTGGTTTAAAAAGGATAAGGAGATTAAGTGGGTGGATGCGAATTCTATTCAGGATTATAAATTTTGGGCTGATATAATCAAAATATAATGCCGTTGGGATAGGTCGCGACCTGTCCGTACGAAAAAATTCCAATATTTGCAGCCGCAAATGAGATCAGTCGCCCGCCATTATTTTAAGATCCCCCGTTTTATCATTTACCTGATAGTGGTAGATGTATGCCTGCAGCTCATCAATGCGGAGTTTACTCTCCAGCTCAATTTTATGATGCTGGAGCATGGTTATAAGGATTTTGAGATCAGCTCGATGATAGGCAATCGCTTCCTCACCATTCTATTATGTTCATTGCCATTGGCACTATGGGTGAAAGGTAAAAAGCTCAAGCCATTCATCGTAGCGGGAAGTATTGGTTCGCCGATAGTAGCACTGATGCTGATATGGGCGATACATATCCATAACTCTGAACTAATAAGGATCCTGATGGCTGCATGGGGCATCACTTTCTCCCTGGTACAGGTGTTGGCTATGCCATACACACTGCTCAATGGCAATCGCGAAGCTGAGACTGAATCTATCGCGCTGTTCTTTGCTGCAGGCAACTTTACCATGATAGTCTGCGGGGCTTTCAATTGGCTTCTGCCGCGGGTTAATCCAATCTTTAATGTAGAGAGTTTGCTGGTGATCTTTTCTGCCGTCGCTATGATAGGGATCTATTTTGCGCGATCGCTGCCCGAGGAAGAAGTGCTCGGCAGCAAAATACCTCTGTCAAATGTTCATTCGGATTACGATTGGCCGATCATATTCAGGGCACTGCTGCCTACTTTTATGATCGCTTTCGGTGCCGGCTTTACCATTCCTATTATAAATCTCTTTTTTTATAATGTCCATCATATGAATGCCGAGACTTTTTCACTGGTCAGTATGTTTGCATTCATATTGGTCACTATAGGTGGTTTCACGGTGCCCGAGATCAAGAGGCGATATGGCTATAAATTCTCAATCACGTTCTTTCAGGGCCTTTCTATCATTGCTTTGTTCATCCTCGGTACTACCGAATGGTATAATGGCTGGCATGGGGCTGTGATCGTCGCTATCGTAGCCTATATCATCCGTCAGCCACTCATGAATATCGCCGCACCTATGACATCAGAACTCACTATGAAATATGTAGGTGAAAAGAACCGGGAGATCATCTCGGCACTTACTGCAGCGATATGGAGTGGAAGCTGGTTTGCGAGTGCACAGATATTTGCGATACTTAGGGAGATGGACATCTCATACAGTAATATTGTTTTTATTACTGTTGTGTTTTATATCATCGGCGTGAGCTGGTACTATTGGCTGATCAGGGATTATGAAAGGATCAAGGGCACTATTTAGTCATTGACATTCACGCAGACAGCATTATAGCCGCTGAATTGTGCTTCATATCTCTTTTCAAAATGTTTACGGTTCTCCGGGCCGTCGCAGATTACACTGGATGTGTTGACCGTCACGCCCAACCTATCCGTAGCGGTGCATTGCACACACTGTTTAGAGCAGGAAGACGCGGACCCGATAGTGATAATGCCGATAGCTAAGTAGAATATTTTTTTCATCTGAGATAGATTATTTTTACAAATATAATCATTGGTTCGAACATTTAAAATCTAAAAGAATGAGGAGGATAGGGCTTTTATCGGATACGCATTCATATATTGAGCCCAAAGCCTTGGAGATACTGAAAGATGTCGACGAGATATGGCATGCGGGCGACATTGGCGACCCTGCAGTGACTGAAGCCCTCAAGGCTATAAAGCCGGTACGTGCAGTATATGGCAATATCGATGGACCAGAGCTGCGCTATGAGTTTCCGCTCGATGATAGATTTATCATTGAGGGTTTTGATGTTTTGATGACACATATTGGCGGTTATCCGGGGGCATATGTACCACGGGTAAAGAAACTCCTCGCCAATGATCCGCCTCAGCTATTCGTCTGCGGACATTCACACATACTCAAGGTAGTCCGCGATCCGGCTTATAACAATATGCTGGTGCTGAATCCCGGTGCGGCAGGTACTCATGGTTTTCATCATGTCAAAACCTTACTTCGATTCACATTGGACAATGGGAAAATATCCAATATGGAGGCTGTGGAAATGGGCAAAAGAGGAGAGATAAAGTGAGTTCAACCAGTCCGAGGAAATTTACAAATAAATAAAATGGCAAAATGGGTAAGGCCATTAAACATACTATTTTTGAGAAATAAAATCATCATTTAAATTTCGGTTGAAAACTTACTTATTTCCATTACTGGCTATTCTCATCTTTCAGTCAAACTTTGCTCAGCGCACGACATTGGCGGGTAGGGTATTGACCGAAGGCAGCCTGCAACCGGTAGAGTATGCGACTGTCACGATATTGAGCCGGGATTCAATAGTGCTCACTGGTGGCCTCACCGATAGTACAGGTAGCTATAGAGTAGAAGGTGTAGGGGTGCGTGACCCGATAGTCAGAGTGAGCTGCCTGGGATACCGGAATTATTCTTTCAGGCTCGCTATTTCATCAGGGGTAGTGCGATTACCTGACATTTATCTCACACCCGAAGCGAAGGCAATAAAAGAAGTTACTGTAGAATCTTCCAAGCAAAATACTGCTGTACATATAGATAAACAGGTGATCTCTGCGGGGCAGTTTCAGAATGCAGCCAATGGCACAGGACTCGATGTGCTGAAAAACCTCTCATCTGTGACCATCAATACCGAAGGGCAGATCAGGCTGAGGGGCAGCGATGGGTTTATCGTTTTGGTCAATGGAAAACCGTCCAACAGGTCGCCGGAGGATATCTTGAGTCAGATTCCCGCCAATGAAATAGCCAATATAGAGATCATCACATCAGGCTCGGCGGTATACGATGCCGATGGCAAGGCAGGTATCATTAATATCATTACAAAGAAGAATATCGCAGCAGGATGGAGTGTGCTGGCTAATGCTATGTTTGGCGGGATATACCCGGCGCAGTATAGCAGCGACCTCACGATCAGCTATAATGCCAGGAAATGGTCCTTCTACATAGCAGGTGACTACAGACGCTATGATTATAACGGCTATCGTCTCGGCACCGTGCGAACTATCTATCAGGATACACTCACTTATCTGCCTTCCCAGGGTATACGCGATTTTGAGACTTATCAATATTCGCTGAGGGCTGGTGCGACTTATACTATTGACAAAAGTAATTCGCTGGACATTGGTGCCTACTATGGCGGGAAGGAATCAGACAGAGAGGCTGACCTGCATTATCAGGATCATTACAAAACCGGCATCAGCAACCCCAATTTATTTGATAATAACTGGACAGGAAACCCTCAGAATACTTATTTTAATAAGAATAACTTTATCCGTGAGGGTTCTTTCTTTACTACCAATCTTACCTATGCACATGATTTCGTCAATAAAAGCAAGTTGAGCCTGCTGGGGCAATATGAATATTCGGTCTTGGGTGGGCCTGTAGATAATTTCAACTATGTGGAGAATTCAACTGAGGTTTTGCTTCACCAGTACTCGACAGAAAGCAGTCCATTAAATAGCTTCAGGGCCCAGGCAGATTATAGTACGCCACTTCGTGAAAATATCAAGCTGGAATCAGGTTTGCAATTCCGCTATCTTGATCAGAAAGGTAATTTTGAATATCTGCGGCAGGATGTCACTACAGGAGATTATCAAAATGACCCGAATTTTAGCGACAAATTGAATCTGGTGCAAACTATCGAGGCTGCCTATGTACAGGTCAATGGCAACAAAGATATTTTCACCTATAACCTCGGGCTTCGTGGCGAATATATGCGCAGGAGCCTGACCGATCTGTTGGATTCTGTGCCGAGCAACTACAACAAGTTTGATATTTTCCCGACGGTGCAGGGCTTATTGAAATTAAAGAAAGATCAGAAGCTCAAGCTATCATACAATCGCCGGATAGACAGGCCCAGTCTTAAGCTGATCGCACCATTCAAGATACAGGAGCATGCAGAGACGGTAGAATACGGCGATCCGAATGCCAAACCCGAAATATCTGATATAGTTGACCTGACTTATACAAAGAATTGGAAATTTCTGACGCTTACTTCATCGGCATATTACAATCATGTCCTTGACAAAATATTCAGGGTCAACTCTGCTTATGACCGGACATCGCTGCTCAGATTATTCACCAATGCGGGCAATACCAATTCTTTTGGTATCGAGTTCACCACCAATATCAAGGCGACTAAATGGCTGCAATTCTATCTGGCTGGCAATGTATACGAGTACATGATACAGGGGAATTATTATAGTGTCAATCAAAACAGTAATAGTGTTAATTATAATGTCAATGGCAATACGACAATAGATATCACCAAGTATCTGCGTTTTCAGTTTGACCTTAGCTATGTATCCCGCACGGTCACAGAGCAGGGCTGGGATGGCCATCTGCTGCTAGCTAATGCCAGCCTGAAATACAGTTTGATGAACAATAATCTCAACTTTGGCCTCAAGCTGCAAAATGTCTTTAACACCAATAGTCAGACTATTACTACTCAGACACCGGTTTTTTATAGTTCTACGGATTATATCAAATATGACAGACTGCTGAGCTTTACGATGGGCTATACTTTCAATGAGAGTGCCAAGTTCAAGAAAGCCAGATCACTCAGTACCGATGTCGGCGAAAAGGACTTTTGATTTGGACTTTCCTGATTTAGCAATCATAAATTATTACTAATATTGCCCCCTTATGTTAGCTACCGAAAAACATATTGATCTGCTGCAAAAGGCGCTTTCCGTCAAGAAGCGGTTTCTGGGCATGTACAAGTCAGCCAATGCCGGCCATGTGGGCTGTTCGCTCTCCTGCGCTGAGATTTTGACCTTTGTACAGTTTGGCTGGATGAAAGAAGGCGACGAGATCATACTTTCCAAAGGCCATGCAGCGGCATCTCTCTATAGCATACTGGCCGAAGCAGGCAAAATAGACGAAACAGAAGTAGCCACTTTCTATAAAAACAATACCTATCTCGCAGCGCATCCGCCGACCAATAAACTAAATGGAATTCCATTTGCTACCGGTAGCCTTGGTCATGGCTTGTCTCTCGCAGCAGGTTTGGGACTGGCGGGTAAGCTGAAAAAGAATGATAGACAAATTTTTTGTGTGACCTCTGATGGCGAGATCAACGAGGGAAGTACATGGGAAGCGGCTTTATTTATCGCTCATCATAAACTCAATAATGTAGTGTGGCTGGTCGATAGAAACAGGCTGCAGGGATTTGGCAGGACAGAAGATGTGATGAGACTCGACCCGCTGGACAAAAAGATCGAAGCGTTTGGCTTTGATGTGATCCAGATAAACGGGCATGACTTCAATGAGTTTGATATTGCAAAAAGCGAAGCTACTTTGAATAACAAACCAACAGCTATTATTTGTAATACTGTGAAAGGGAATAACTGGATCACGTATGAGAACCAGCTGGATTCCCACTACCTGCCGATGAAAGATGAATATGAGATGGTGATGACCGAGGTGGAGCGCTTTTATAAAGAGAGGGTATCAAGCCTGTAGTGATTTCAATATAACTGATTTACAGATTTACGGAATTACAGAGTTACGGATTGAAATACATTTGGTGAATTGAAACATAGGACAAATGACTAAGCAAGAGTTATTGGCAAGAACTAAAGCTTTTTCGGTAAGAATCGTAAAAATGGCAAGGAGTTTGGATCTGGATTTTGCTACTAAAGTATTAATGGGCCAGATCATTCGTTCGGGGACTTCTGTTGGAGCAAATTATCGCGCCGCTTGTATTGCAAAGTCAGACAGAGATTTTATCAATAAGCTAAAAATAGTCGAAGAAGAACTGGACGAAACGATATATTGGATGGAAATACTTATTGATACTGGGATAATAAAAAAAGAGAAACTTTCAGAATTAATGCTGGAAGGACAAGAATTATATAAGATCATTTCTCGTTCAATCAAAACATTGAAGTCAAAATCGGCGAATTCTAAATAGTATGTTAAAAAAATCCGTAAATCTGTAAATAGAAAATGAGAAACGAATTCGCACAGACCATAATTTCACTTAAGGATAAAAATCCCGAACTGGTCTTTCTTACTGGAGATCTTGGGTATCTATCTTTGGAAAAAGTGCAGGAGCGCTATGGTGAGCACTTTATCAATGCAGGTGTGGCAGAGCAGAATATGGTCACAGTGGCTGCGGGATTAGCGCATGAAGGCTTTGTGCCCTTTGCATATAGTATATCGCCGTTTGTCACTTTGAGGCCATATGAGCAGATACGCACTGACGTATGCCTGCATGACCTGCCTGTCAAACTCGTCGGCAATGGCGGTGGCTATGGATATGGTATCATGGGCGCGACTCATCACAATATCGAAGACATCGGAGTGATGCGCATCCTGCCCAATATGCGCGTGTATGTGCCGCTCACAGGGGCAGATGTGGCAGAGGCTATGGAGCAGATGGTCGCTGATCCGCATCCCAACTATCTGCGCCTGAATCTGGCAGCAAAAGTTTCTTATCCCGTTGCACCGTTTGCGCAGTGGAGAAAAATAAAAGATGGCGACAAAGGTGTAGTAATAGGTACCGGGCCTGTATTAGAAAATATCCTCAATCTGCCGGCAGAGATGATCGATGGCTTGGAGGTATGGGTGCTAAGTATATTTCCTGTCACTGAGATACCAAATGCCTTGGTTTCAAAAATCAATAGTACAAAGAAACTCATCACGATCGAGGAACATCAAGGCCAGTGCGGTATGCATGAGTGCCTGGCTTCTTTATTGCTCAATAAACTCACTACACCTATCTCATTCAAGCCGCTTTATGCCTCAGGCTATCCTAGCGGCAGATATGGCGACCAGAAATGGCATCAGGCCGAGAATGGACTGGGCGGTGAAAGCCTCTTGGCTAATATGAATGCTTTTTTGGCATAAATTGGTTATCTTTAAGCTATGGAGAAGGTTTATAGAAAAGTCAAAAAGGGGGAAGAAGAAAGGGATTATCACTATTGGCTTACTCGCCCTATTGAAGAGCGTTTTGACCATGTAGGCCAATTATTGGAGCTATATTTTGAAATAAATCCAGATGTTCCAAGAAGGCTACAAAAAGCCTTTCGGCTTATTGACAGAGAAGGTAATATATTACGAAGCGTTTGGGAAAGAACTTCTTCCTAGGAAACAATATATATGAAGCACTTCCTATTTCTCGCAGTTCTCAGCATCATGCAGATTTCAGCTTTTGCTACGAGTCCGATTGTCGCATCAATAGAGTCAAAAGACTGCAGTATGAAAATTGGCGACACTTATGCAGGCGGAATAGTATTTTATATGGATAGTGCCAGCTGTCATGGCCTGGTATGTGCGCCATACGACCAATCCAAAGATGCAGACTGGGCAGGAGCAGGTGTTTTGAGCAAATCTCTCGGCATAGGAGGGTATTCTGATTGGCGCCTGCCATCGATGTCTGAGCTTAAAGATATGTATAAGAATTTACACCATGCAGGCCTTGGCAATTTTGCTAAAGGGTATTATTGGAGTTCTGATGAGTCCCGTCAATATTATGCCTGGAATGTCAATTTCACTACCGGCATCCAGTACTGTAGCGGGAAAAAGAGCCCGGGTTATGTGCGTGTGGTCAGGGCTTTTTGACAGTTTACCCCGCTATTCGTAAACCATTTCACTCATTTGGTTATATTTGAAGCAAACAAATATTTGACGCTTTTGCTACTCTCAGACAAAATTCAGGAACAAGTCAACCAGATCTCCGGCCCTATATTGATATTCGGGGCGGGTGGTTTCATCGGTGCAAATCTCTTTCGTACGATCGCTAAATACAGGAATGACGTATATGCGGTTACGTCTAAGCCGTTTATCCCATGGAGGCTTGATGACTGCGATCCCAAGCAGATACTGCATTGTAATATCACCAAGAAGGATGAAATAGAACGTATTTTTGAGGAGCATCATATACGTACGATATTTGACCTTGCTGCCTATGGCGCATACTCTAAGCAGTCGGATGTGGACCTGATCTATGAGACCAATCTCATGGGGTTATTGAACCTGCTCGAACTGTCATCTAAATTTTCCATTCGGGCTTTTGTACACGCCGGTAGTTCATCGGAATATGGCTTGAATGCGGCTGCGCCAAAGGAAGATGCCCCTCTGTCTCCTAATTCTCACTATGCTGTGACCAAGGCATCTGCTGCACATATGATCAAGTTCTACGGCACAATCAAAGAAATGCCTGTGCTGAACTTACGCTATTATTCAATCTATGGGCCGTTTGAAGAGCCGGACAGGCTGATACCACAGCTGATCGAGAAAGGGATGAAAGGCTCATATCCACCGCTGGTACAGCCCGAAATATCAAGGGATTTTGTGTATGTGGATGATGCGGTATATGCCACGCTGCTGGCTGCCAACTCTGACTTTCTTCGGACAAGAGGCCAGTCATTTAACATAGCAAGCAATCATAAAACAACCATCCGCGATATAGCAGGCACTATCAAAAGTATTTTCAACCTGCCCGCTGATCCTGAGTGGGGCGACTTCCCAAATCGCAAATGGGATCTCAAGGATTGGTATGGTGATGCTGCGAAAGCAAAAGAATTGCTGCATTGGGAAAATCAGACATTACTCAAAGAAGGACTGACGCAGACATACGAATGGCAGAAGGATTACTCGAAACCGCTCTATGAAAAGAAAATAGTACAGGATAAAATTCGGCATAAGCTCAGCGCTGTCATAGCTTGCTATCGCGATGCAGAAGCAGTGCCATATATGTATCAGCGGCTCACAGATATTTTCCGTAAAATAGGCGTAGACTATGAGATCATCTTTGTAAATGATGCATCGCCTGATAATGCCGCAGAAGTTTTGCAGGCATTAGTGAATAAAGACAATCACGTCATCGCTATAGAGCACTCGCGGAACTTTGGTTCGCAGGCAGCATTCCTCAGCGGTATGGAAATATCTACCGGAGATGGTGTGATACTCCTTGACGGTGACCTGCAGGACCCTCCGGAACTGATAGAGCAGTTTTATAATAAGTTTCTCGAAGGATACGATGTGATCTATGGCAGGAGAGTGGCTCGTGAAGGCAATCAGTCACTGGCATTTTTTTATAAAGCTTTTTATCGACTCTTCCGTAGTGTTTCCTATGTGCCGATGCCGCTTGATGCAGGCGACTTCTCGCTGATGAGCCGCAAGGTAGTCGATGAGTTGGTCAAACTACCTGAGACGGATCAGTTCATGCGCGGGCTGCGTGCATGGGTGGGCTTCAAGCAAACGGGTGTGGACTATGTGCGCCCTGAGCGTATGTTTGGCATCACGACCAATAATATGCGCAAGAACCTCGCATGGGCGCGCAAGGCTATCTTCTCATTCAGCTTTGTGCCCTTGGAGCTATTGACATATATCGGCGCAGGATTGACATTTATCTCGTTCATTGCTATCATTATCGTGATCATCAATGCCATATTTATTGAGAAAAATATCCCTCACGGTATACCGACTATTATCGTACTGATACTTTTCTTTGGTGGGCTCAATATGCTGGCCATCTCCATCATCGGTGAATACCAGGGCAAGATACTCGAAGAGACCAAGCGCAGGCCTAAGTTCATTCGCAGGAATGTGTTTAGGAAGGAGTAATAAAAATTATAGAATTACAGATTTACGGAATTACAGATTTACTGATTCCCATGCCTTTCACACCCATCCATACACCCCGTCTCATACTCCGCCAATGGCAGGAGAGCGACCACGAGCAATACATAGCAATGAATATGGACCCCGAGGTCATGCGCTATTTCCCGGCATTGCAGACACAGGAAATGACTCTGGCACAGATAGAGCGGTTCAAGACATTTATTGATGAAAATGGATATGGCCTGTTCGCAGTGGAGCGGATAGATACTGGGGGATTTATCGGATTTACAGGCTTGGCGCATCCACGTTTTGAGAGTTTCTTTACGCCTTGTGTAGAGATAGGATGGAGATTAGACAAGGCCCACTGGGGACAAGGTTTCGCTCAGGAAGCCGCCAAAGCTTGTCTGAGATTTGGTTTTGACAGCCTTAGTTTACATGAAATTTATTCTTTCACCAGTATTTTAAACCTTCCATCTATTAATGTAATGAAAAAGATCGGAATGAAAGAAGCAGGACAGTTCGAACATCCCAATATAGCAGATGGAGATAGGCTAAAGACACATGTGCTGTATAAGATCATGAAGGAAGACTTGGATTTATGAGGGTAAATCAGCCCTACTGCACTGATTACCTGCATTCCTGATCAACTGATCCACCATCTATCCCCGTTTTTCTTATTTTTATCGACTTTTAAAACAAAAGGTAATCATGAGTTCAGAAGGATTTCGTCCTGTCTCTAATATCGGTCCCGAAGACGGCACATTTGGCAAGATAAAGTTTTATGGCAGATTGCTGCTTGACTTTCAGACGCTGACTGCGCTGCATGACCTCAGACAGGTACTGCCAAAGTTCAAGGGCGAAGTGCTTGATGTGGGCTGCGGACAGTCGCCATATAGATTTCTGCTGGATAAGAATGCCACTAAATATTATGGTGTAGATATATCAGACGCAGCTAAGTTTGACTACAATAATCCCGATGTTACTTATTTCAACGGACAGGATATTCCTTTTGCTGATGATAAATTTGATGGACTGATATGCACGGAGGTACTGGAGCATGTAGAGGGCTATCAAAAACTAATAGACGAGATGCACCGTGTCATGAAACCCGGGGCTACCGGTATCATTACTATCCCATGGAGTGCACGCTATCACTATATCCCGTGGGATTTTTTCAGGTATACACCGAGCAGTCTCAAGACCATGTTCGCCAAATTTTCTGAGGCAAAGATCACAAACAGGGGCACTGATGTGACAGTCATAACCAACAAAATAATAGTCATGTTTTTCAGAAATCTGGTACCAGTCGTGGCATGGAAATGGATACTCGTGCCGATATGGCTGCTGCTGACGCCGATATTGGGACTGGTGGCTATGATGGGGCATTTCTCTGTTTGGTTCAATCTCGGTACCGACGAAGACCCGCTGGGGTACACGGTAGTGGTCAGGAAATAGCTTAATCGGCGATTTTCTTATTTTTAGCATCTTAAAATCAACGGCAATAAATAATGGCAGAAAATAAGAGTGGAATACACAGTATCATAAGTGCTCCCTGGATATATAATCTGGTGCAGTTTGTGGCAGGCGCCAAGTTGTATCGCAATACAATGGTCAAAGATTACATCAAGCCATTTGACGGATGCAAGATACTCGACATAGGCTGCGGCACAGGTGAGTACGTGGAGTATTTTGATAAATACTGTAAGGATTTTGAATACTATGGTTTCGACGGTGAGGGGGTTTATATAAACTATGCCAATCAGCTTTTTAAAGACAGACCTAAGGTGCATTTCTACCACAAGATACTGACTGAAGAGGGACTAAAGGAGTTCAATAATTTTGACATCGTGATCGCGACAGGAGTGATGCACCACCTTGATGACCCTATCGTCATCTCTTTGCTCCGTCTGGCGAAACTGGCCCTTAAGCCAGGCGGCAGGCTTATTACTTATGATCCCGGAAAGTTTGAGAACATGAGCATATTCGAAAAGTTCTTTGTGAAATATGACCGTGGCCGCAGTATCCGTTTCGAAAAAGATTATGCAGCATTGGTCAGAGAAGTATTTAACAATTATAAATCATCTACACCTTATCTTACTTATTTCAAAGTCAGAAATGTAGTTTTCGAATGCTTTAATAACTAGATTTGAGTATTGAGACATGAATATTGAGACCTATACAATATTATATTTGTTTGCGGTCTTTCTTGTATTGTCTCATGTCTCACATCTCACATCTCATATCTATTAAAAATGGCAAAAGAAAGAAAAGTAGTACCGCAGAGTCAGCGTCAGGCTGCACCAAAGAAACAGCAGGCAGATTCAAAACCATTCTTTGATTTCAGCAATGTACTGACTGAGCATCAGGATAAGATATTCCATTACGCTTTTATCATCGTAGCGGTTTTGATCTTTATCATCCGGCCTCTGTTCAGCAGCCATTTTGGGCCCAGCGGCGATGAGATCACACACAAGGCACTCGGAGACCTGTCATACAACTATCTCACTACTTTTGGTAAAGACGATTCACTCTTTCGCTTTGATCCTACGGGCGGGCGTGAAGACCCGGCACTCCTTCAGAACTATGGCCCGCTACTGGAGGTGACATCTGCTGCTATCTATAAGAACCTTGGTACTAATCCCTACCAGACACGTCACCTGATACTGACTTTGTTTACTTTTTTGTTGTTCTACTATTGTGGCATGGCTGCATACAAGATAGGTGGCTGGCGTGCAGGACTGATAGCGATGCTCTTTATGCTCGTGAGTCCGCGTTTATTTGGTGAGGCATTTAATAATCCCAAAGACCCACCTTTTGCTGCAGGGTATATGATGGCAATATATGGATTGCTATGTCTGGTCAGTGAGCTGCCGCGACCGAGCTGGCGGACGGTCATACTCACGATGATCGGTATCGGCCTTGCATTTAGCATACGTGTTGGTGGCTTGCTTTTATTCCCATATACTATCATGTTCGTCGGACTAGCACTGCTGATGAATGACGAATGGCGCGAGCATCTGCTTAAATTTGACTTTGCCTATTACAGGCCTTTGATCATTCAGGTTGCAGTAATATTCGCCGGGGCATGGTTCATCGGTATTATGGCATGGCCGGCAGCATGGAGGGCGCCATTCAGCCAGCCATTCCATGCACTCGCTGTGCAGTCTTCTTATCCGACGGTCATATCCGTACTTTTTGACGGCAAGATGATAGGCTCCAATGAAGTGCCATGGAATTATAACCCTTTTTATATTGCAACAACATCACCAGCTATCGTTATTATAGGTTTCTTTTTGGGATTGGCTTTATTGCCTTTCATGCGAAAGACCTTCAATGGGTATTTTCTTTTTATGGTCTTGTTCGTTTCCGTGTTCCCACTGTTTTATATCATCTACAAAAAAGCAGCCCTGCTCAATGGATGGAGGCATAGCTATTTTACTTACACAGGTATAGCGGTCTTTGCGGCTGTGACCTTCGAGGCGCTATTCAGGATCGTCAAGCCCAAAGTATGGGACTATGTGCTCTATGGAGTGCTCGCCATCGGTATATTGCTGCCGGGCACTTTTATCGTAAAGAATTTTCCGGTAGTATATGTTTACTTTAATGAGTTCGTCGGAGGAGTGGACGGTACATATGGAGATTATCATCTCGATTATTATGCGGCCAGTGCCAAGCCTGCTGCTGACTGGATAGCAAAGAATATTCCTTATGACCCTAATTTGAAAATGGTGTCAAACAACCCCGGTGAGTTGAACCAATGTTTCCTGATGGATAAGAGCAAATGGCATGGAGAGTATGTGAGGTACCGCGAGCGCAATGAGAAAGACTGGGACTATGCGGTTTTTCTACCGCAGTTCGTGGATCCCGAGATGATGAAGCATGGGCATTTCGCGCCGAAAGGCACGGTATATAAGGTCATGGTCGACAACTCCGTCGTAGCAATGGTCGTGAAGCGTGTAAGCAAAGACGATATGATAGGCATAGATGCGCTCAAGAAGAGTGATCTTCAGACGGCGCTACCACATCTCGAAGCAGCAGTAAAAGCAGATGATGATAACGAGATAGCATGGGCATATCTGGGCATAGCATACGCATCTCTTGGGAATAAAGAAAAAGCTATCGGGGCCTTCAATAAGTCACTCAGCATATCACCAAACTATCAGCTGCCTCAGGCATACTACAATCAGGTGATGCAGATGAGGTAATTTAATTGACAATTGACAATGGACAATGGATAATTGATAATCAAAGCAAATCTGTATGTATGAAAATAGAGGATTTACAGTTACCCTATCCAAATACTGTTTTTAGATATAGGTCTTATAGCCCTCTTACACTAAATGAATTATTGTATAGTGAGATTTTTTTTAGTTCCAAAGATGAGCTTAATGATCCATATGATACCAAAAATCCGCATCATTTTGAATCGGACATTGAAATCTATAAACGATTAATAAATCTTTTTTTTGATTACAAAAATAGCATAGGAAACGCATTTGCACCATATAGACAATTTATAAATATTGATTTTATTGCTGCTTTTTTTGCAAAAGAAGATATGTATTATAATGAACTTGTCGGAAAACTTAATTCAGTAGAATTTGAAGCAATCGTATTTGAAGCATTTAATAACAAAAACATACCTGAATCGGCTTTTTCTGCTTTAACTTTCATTAAACAATTAAAGCTGTTTGTATTTAAATTTCTTGACCAATACTGCTATATAGCATCTTTCTCCATGACTAATAATGACCCTGTATTATGGTCTCATTATGCAGATCATCATAAAGGCTTTTGTCTTTGTTTCTCAATAGTTGACGGGACTTTTAAATCTGATAAGTCATTTTATCCTCACGGCATTATTGAGCATAGATTTGAAGAGGTTCACTACGAAGAACAAAATGTTCGTGTAAATGGGTTTTATCCTTTTCCGGGAATTGTTTACGGAAAGGAAGTTGATAGAAGTGAGATAGAGAATTATTGGCAAATACGGAAACAAGCTTATTTGACAAAATTTACAAACTGGCAATACGAAAGGGAAGTTAGATTAATACGCATCGATTCCTTGCCGGATGGTATTGTGAATGAAGATGGCTTGCAAAAAAAATCCATAGTTGGGCGAATTTTTAATTATGATCCGCAACAATTGACGGGTATAATTTTTGGAACAACAATGGGGAAAAGGGAACGTCAAGAAGTTAGAGAAATCATATATAAGTTACGTGAATATAAAATTGAAAATGATTGTAGACCTCTATTTATTTTTTATGAAGCAATTGATGATAATCGTAAATTTGAAATGTCTATTAGACCGATAGATGGAATTGATACTTTAAATAAAAAGTTCAATATCGAAGATATTGATTCCAGAAAGTCACAATATATAACCCTAAAGGAGCATTATCTTCGAAATTCAAACAAATAGTTTGTATTGATATAACTCTTTACACTTTGTTTATCCATCCATGACTTTTATCATATACCTGATCAGATTATTGTCTTTTTTTTAATTTTAATTGTTCAAAAAAGCAATACTAGCATGGAGCAGATCAAATCTTTTGATGAGTATAAAGATGTTTACGAGCAGAGTATCAAAGAGCCTGAAAAATTCTGGGCGGTAGTTGCAGAAGATTTCTATTGGCAGAAAAAATGGGACAAGGTTTTAGATGGAGATTTCAATAGCGAGCATATCAAATGGTATAATGGTGGTGTATGCAATCTCTCTGAAAATTGTCTTGACAGGCATCTCGCTATGCGCGGCGACCAGACAGCCATCATCTGGGAACCTAATGATCCCCAAGAACAGTTTAAAACACTTACATATTCCCAACTACACGAGCAGGTAAGCCGCTTTGCTAATGTACTGAAAGGCCTCGGTGTAAAGAAAGGTGACCGTGTATGTATTTACCTGCCGATGATACTGGAGGGAGCGGTGGCTATGCTGGCATGTGCAAGGATAGGAGCAATACACTCAGTAGTTTTTGCAGGCTTCTCAGCTCAGTCTATTATCGACAGGGTCAATGACTCAGGCTGCTCGCTCATCATCACAGCTGACGCTGTGTATCGCGGTGATAAAAAGATCGAACTTAAAAAGATAGTAGACCAAGCCCTTGAAAAAACTCCGACCATCAAAAATTGTATCGTATTCAACCATCGTCATTCTGCGGTAACTATGAAAGATGGCAGGGACCTGTGGTGGGGCCATTTGATGAATGCAGCATCTGCAGACTGTCCGCCTGAGGCGGTAGGGGCGGAGGATGCATTATTTATACTCTACACGTCCGGTTCTACCGGCAAACCTAAAGGTGTGCTGCACACCACAGGCGGCTATATGGTCTATGCCGGCTATACTTTTAAAAATGTTTTTAATTATAAAGACAAAGAGGTTTTCTGTTGCACAGCAGATATAGGCTGGGTCACAGGGCACAGCTATCTGGTATACGGCCCGCTGCTGAATGGGGGCACTACCATTATGTTTGAAGGCATACCGACCTATCCCGATCACGGTCGTTTCTGGGACCTGATCGATAAGCATAAGGTAAATATTTTCTATACTGCACCGACAGCTATTCGTTCGCTGCAGTCTATGGGCAGAGATATTTTTAAAGATAAAGACCTCTCATCGCTCCGAGTCCTCGGCTCTGTCGGCGAACCGATCAATGACGAAGCATGGCACTGGTATCATGAGAATGTAGGTAAAGGGAAATGTGATATAGTGGATACTTGGTGGCAGACAGAGACGGGTGGTATCCTGATCTCGCCAATAGCGACTGTCACACCTATGAAACCGGCCTTCGCATCGCTGCCACTGCCGGGTATACAGCTTGCCCTGCTGGATGAAAAAGGCAATGAGATACAAGGCAATGATGTAGAAGGTAATCTCTGTCTGAAGTTTCCATGGCCGGGGCTGGCTAGGACGGTTTATGGCGATCATGAGCGCTTCAGGAATACATACTTCAGTGCATACAAGGGATATTATTTCACAGGTGACGGTTGCCGCCGCGATGCGGATGGTTACTATCGTATCACAGGCCGTGTAGATGATGTGATCAATGTCTCTGGTCACCGTATCGGCACAGGTGAGCTGGAAGATGCCATTGATGAACATGGCTATGTGATAGAAAGCGCAGTGGTCGGCTATCCGCATGATATTAAAGGGCAGGGGATATATGCTTTCGTGATATGCGACCGGCATATAGAGGACCATGAAGCGGTCAGAAAAGAGATCCGCGAACATGTGAGCAAAATAGTCGGCCCATTTGCCAAGCCTGATAAGATACAGATCGTGCCCGGGCTGCCTAAGACCCGCAGCGGCAAGATCATGCGCCGCATACTCCGCAAGATAGCCGAGGGCGATGTGTCAAACCTCGGCGATACCTCTACACTGCTCGACCCGTCTGCCGTTGATAAGATACTGGCGGGTCGCGTATGATGTTCATTGATAACCCTCAAAGGGTTTCAAACCCTTTGAGGGTTGGTAAATAGCAATCCCAAATCCGAAATCCTTTTATCTTCGCCCCGCGATGCATGCACCTACACTCATATTAGCCGGTATGATCATCAAAAGGGCTTTCAAGTGGAAATCCTTTCGGTTTTTTTCGGTGCTTTTCACCATCATCACAGCATTACTTTTGAGCGGGATATTGACCAAACTAGGCAAGATGGTTTACGACCCGCCACATCTGAGTATTGCAGACCCTATGTGGCTTATTTATCATGTCACAATGTGGCTGATCAGTTTAGTGATGCTTTATATGTATTGGGGTGAGTATAAGCTGGGTATTATATTCTCGCTCTTGCCTGATCTGGATTGGATAGTGCTGGGCATTTCAAATATGTTTGGCAAGGAGCTGATATTCTACAAGGAGCCTCTGATCCATAATTGGCTGAATTACTTTATAGATAATGTGGTGCCATTTAGCTACCTGAATCAGCTACCCGACCAACGGTCAAATCCACTTGCCTGTATATGGGAAATACTCCTTTTCGGTGTTCTGGTGCTGATATTCCGAATGCAGCTCAACCGTCGGAGGAATATTCATTTTTGAGTGATAGTGTGGTTTACAGCGATTATCCACACTCATATCTCTCCAGTAGTAAAATTACAGAATTAATTTCTTAACTTTGTATGACCGATTTGGTGAGCGAATCGTACTTTCCCTAATTTATTCTTCTCAGGGACGGTTTTCCTCCACTTTAGTCACTTTTTTTACAGAAAACCGATTTTATGGCTAAGTATATATTTGTGACCGGAGGGGTTACCTCTTCGTTGGGTAAAGGTATTTTTGCAGCATCGCTGGCTAAACTACTTCAGGGGCGTGGCTATCGGGTGACCATACAGAAATTTGACCCCTATATCAATGTCGATCCGGGCACGCTCAATCCATACGAACATGGTGAATGCTATGTGACCGAAGACGGAGCCGAGACCGATCTCGACCTCGGGCATTATGAGCGCTTCCTCAATGTGCCTACCTCTCAGGCCAATAATGTGACTACAGGTCGTGTTTATCAATATGTCATCAATAAAGAGCGTGAAGGCGCCTATCTCGGCAAGACCGTGCAGGTGATCCCGCATATCACTGACGAGATCAAGCGCCGTATGATGCTGCTCGGCCAGACGGGTGAGTTTGATATAGTCATCACGGAGATAGGAGGTACAGTCGGTGATATAGAGGCGCAGCCATATGTGGAGACAGTCCGTCAGATCATTTGGGAACTAGGCCACAATAATGTACTGGTCTGTCATCTGACATTGATACCCTATCTGAAATCAGCCAAAGAACTTAAGACCAAACCTACACAGCACTCGGTGAAGGAACTCCAGTCATACGGACTCCAGCCGGATATACTCGTATGTCGTACCGAGCATGAACTGTCTTCTGATCTCAAAAGGAAGTTGGCATTATTCTGTAATGTGGACATCGACTCGGTGATACAGGCATCTGATATGGAGACGATCTATGATGTGCCATTGGAACTGCAAAAGGAAAATCTCGACAAAACAGTATTGAGGAAACTGCAACTGCCTGTAGAAGGAGAAGCAAACCTTGACAAATGGAAAACATTCCTGACCCGTCTCAAGGCACCGACCAGTGAGGTAAGGATAGGCCTGGTAGGAAAATATATCGAGTTGCAGGATGCATATAAATCGATATTTGAGTCGTTCATTCATGCAGGTGTAGCCAATAACTGTAAAGTGACCGTAGAGTCAATCCACTCTGAGGACCTCGATGAAAATAATATCGCTGCTACCTTAGGTCATCTCGATGGACTTCTGGTAGCACCGGGTTTTGGTAGCAGAGGGATAGAAGGCAAAATAACAGCCATTAAATATGTACGTGAAAATAACATCCCATTCCTCGGTATCTGCCTCGGTATGCAGATGGCAGTGATAGAGTGGGGCAGGAATGTGCTCGGGCTTAAGGATGCACACTCCACAGAGATGGACCCATCATCACAGCATGCGGTGATAGCCATGATGGAGGAACAAAAGAAGATCGTCAACAAAGGCGGCACCATGCGCCTCGGTGCATACAAATGCGATATAAAGGCCGGTACAAAGGCATTCGAAATATACGGCAAAGACTCTATCTCCGAGCGCCACCGTCATCGCTATGAGTTCAATAATAATTTCCTGAAAGACTACGAGAAGTCAGGCATGATCGCCTCGGGCATCAATCCTGAGAATAACCTCGTCGAGATCGTCGAGATACCGACACATCCCTGGTTCGTAGGAGTGCAGTTTCACCCGGAACTGAAATCTACAGTCGAGAATCCCCATCCACTCTTCATCGGCCTCGTCAAAGCTGCAGTAGAAAGAAAAAAGAATCCTGTCCAAAGGAAGATGCAGGAAGCATAGGTAATGTTTTGCAAATAATTAGCAAATAAAAAAAGGGATGCCATTACATCATCCCTTTTACTTTAGTATCAATATCTTTTAATGCTTGCCTTCATGCTCACCACCACCACCTCCTTCCATATGTGGAGCAGGAGCTGCCTGTCTCATTGGGGCTTGAGAGCGTGATTGTTGAGGTGCAGGTCTGCTTTGCTGAGGGCTCGATTGTGGCCTGGTGGCTTGTGGCTGAGGACGGCTTTCCTGCTGAGGATGAGATGCCACTTCAGGATGACTTGCGGGTTGCGGATGACTTGCTGCCTGCGGGTGATTAGTTGGCTGTGGATGACTTACTGCCTGAGGGTGGCTAGCTGGTGCAGGATGGCTTGCCTGTTGCGGATGGACTGCCGCTGGTGCCGGATGACTTGCGGCTTGTGGATGAGAAACTGTCGCAGCGGGCTTGGCTGCTGCAGGATGACTAGCCGGTGCATTTGCTATATGGTTAGCAGGTGATGCCATAGCAGCAGTGGCAGGTTTGCCATGATTGACAGAAGCAAACTGGTTTTTATCCTGACTGGCAGTCTGCTGATGTGACTGCTGCACACTGGTAGGCTGTACATGATGTTGGCCCATTGCTGTCCGCTCTGCTGCATTTGGCTGTGCCGTCACGCCGCCTTGTCCGTTGAAACTCGCACGGCTTGAGCTGTGATTTACCGCGGCATTATTGACATAAGTATTGTGGATGACAGTCGTATTCACGCGGGAAACTGCTGTGTTATATTGAAAACGTCCTCCCTGCCATTGACCGCCATAGAAACCTGAGCCTCCATATCCGCATCCATAGTTTACCCCGCCATAGAAACCTACTGTAGGACCCCAATAGCCGCCATTCCAGCCATAAAAACCACCAGTATAGCCCCAGTATCCGGGAGTCCATAGATAGTTAGCCTGCGGAGGGCTGACCCATACCCCCGGTACCCAATAGTAGCCATTTGGAGCATATGCCCAATATCCCGGACTCCAGAGATATCCATCTGTCGGGCAGGCAGGCTGAACATATACTGGAATCTCCGGTGGGGCTATCCGTATCTGGACGCTGACCTGTGCATTGGCACTTTTTTCTCCGATCAATACAGAAAGTATTACGGTGATAAGTATGAATATCTTTTTCATTTTATTGGGATGGTTTTAAACACATGAATAGCCATGATGTTAACACCTGCTATTTCTATGCCCAATAAAATTCCGAGGCCTATTTCTGTGAATTATGCAACTAATTTATTTTAAAGTGTAACATCCAGTTATGCCATGACATAGAGTCAACAGCAGAAGTAGCCATTCTGGCTTTTCCTGTCAGGCTTTGATAAAAGATCAATGCCTTTCATGTTCACCACCACCTCCCATATGTGGCTCACCGCCTGCGGGACGTGGCTGTGGTGCAGGCCGGCTCATTTGCTGTGGGCGAGGCTGCGGCTGTGGGCGAGCGGCTTGTGGATGAGGTGCCGGTTGCGCATGTGGATGACTGGCTTGTTGCGGATGGCTGTTATTCATCTGGGCAGGATGTGCAGGCGCAGTAGTATGAGCAGGAGCTGGCTGATGAGTGGCCGGTGCTGATGAGTGTGCCGCAGGAGTAGCAGTGTGAGCGGCAGGAGCGGCCGCATGAGGAGCGGCGGCGGAGGTGTGTGCAGCAGGAGCTGTGGCATGCGATGGAGTGGCTGGATGGCCCTCAGCACCAAAATGCTGTCCACCCGGATTACTCATAGCGGCTGTAGCAGGCTTGCCGTGGTTTACATTGGCAAATTGGCTCTTATCCTTGCTAGCTGTCACCTGATGCGACTGCTGCATGCTGGTCGCCTGTACATGGTGTTCATTCATGGCAGTTCTTTCTGCCTGGGTAGGTTGGGCAGTGACACCTCCGGGGCCATTGAAACTTGTATGATTTACTGTATGATTGACGACAGTATTATTGACATAGGTGTTGTGAATGACAGTCGTATTTACAGTTGACACAGCCGTATTGTACCGGAAATGCCCACCGGCCCATTCACCGCCATAAAATCCCACACCGCCATATCCAAAACCATAACATACTCCGCCATAGAAGCCTACATGAGGGCCCCAATAACCGGCATTCCAACCATAGACACCACCCACAAAGCCCCAATATCCCGGAGTCCATAAAAAACCCGGCTGTGGAGGTGCGACCCATACGCCGGGTACCCAGTAGTATCCATCTATCGGATCGTAAGCCCAGTACCCCGGGCTCCATAGATATCCATCTATGGGACAAGCGGGCTGCACATACACAGGTAAGGCTGGTGGAGCTATGCGAACCGAAACGACAACTTGTGAATATGTATTCGGGGTAAAAGCGATGCAAAATATGACCGCTAAAACTATGAATATCTTTTTCATATATTTTGAGGTTGATTATATAATGTTATAATCAAAACAATACAAAAGTTGTGCCGAGAAATTTTTCCCCAAATGACAGTAATTGGCTCTTTATGAGTGATTTAGCAATGAGTAAATAGCTGAGTCAAGGTACTTGCCATCGAAGAAATAATTTTCCTTGAAATAAGCTTCCCTGATGAAATTGTTCCTTTCGAGAAGCTTTATAGAAGCGGCGTTATCCGGGTTTACATTAGCCTCCATAGAGTGAAGTTTCATAGTGTGAAAGCCATAATGCAATATCGCTTTTAATGCTTCAGAAGCATAGCCTTTTGACTGATGGCCGGGATGCAGTGCATAACCTATTTCTGCACGGTGATGCTCTTTTTCTATCCGCCAGATACCAATATTGCCTATCAGCTTGGGTTCATCTTTCAATGTGATGCCCCAGGTGATCCCTTCATTTGCCAGCAAAGCTGCTTTTAACCTTCCGAGAAACTCAGCTGCATCTTCCAGTGATCTAGCCGGTGCACGGTCCACATACTTCATCATCTGCGGATCGGAGCGCTGAAAGAAGACCTCAGGCAGATCTTCGTCAGTGATCTCCCGAAGGACAAGCCGCTCGGTATGGATGACCGGGAAAGGAGTAAAATTAAGGTTAAGCATATGTATTTACCTATAACTTATTACTTACAACCTACAACATGTTTATTTACACATTAAACCTGAAATGCATGATGTCGCCATCGTGAACAACATAATCTTTGCCCTCTACACGCAGACGGCCTACTTCACGGCAGGCGGCCTCGGAGCCATATTTCACAAAGTCATCATAGCTCATCACTTCGGCGCGTATGAAGCCTTTCTCGAAGTCTGTATGTATCACACCGGCTGCCTGAGGGGCTTTCATACCGTGTTTAATGGTCCATGCACGAACTTCTTTTTCACCTGCGGTGAAGTATGTCTCCAGTCCGAGAACTTTATATGCTGCGCGTATCAGTTTATTGAGGCCTGATTCTTTCAGTCCCATATCCGCGAGAAATGCTTCACGGTCTTCTTTAGTTTCGAGTTGTGCTATATCAGATTCTATAGCCGCAGAGATGATAATGACCTCTGCATTTTCTCCGGCGACATTTTTTCTGACTTCCTCGACCCATTGGTTGCCGGTATTGACATCAGATTCTGCCACATTGCAGACATAGATCACAGGCTTGGCAGTGAGCAGTTGCAGGTCCTCGATAAAACGCTTATCATCCTCATGCACGGGAGCAGTACGGATAGACTGGCCGGATTCTAAATGCTTTTTATAGACAGAAAGCACCTCAACGCTTTTCAATATTTCTTTATCAGCAGTCTTGGTGAGTTTCTTAGCCTTGTCGAGCTTTTTGTCGACCGATTCGAGGTCTTTGAGTTGGAGTTCGGTGTCGATCACCTCCTTGTCCCGCACAGGATTGACAGAACCGTCTACGTGGATGATATTCGGGTCGTCGAAGCAGCGGATCACATGAACGATGGCATCTACCATGCGGATATTGCCGAGAAACTGATTGCCAAGACCTTCGCCCTTGCTGGCACCCTTGACGAGGCCTGCTATATCTACGAACTCCACCGTAGTGGGGAGCACACGCTGTGGTTGTACCAGTTCCTCGAGTTTATTGAGGCGCTCATCCGGTACTACGACCATGCCTGTGTTAGGCTCTATGGTGCAGAAAGGGAAATTAGCCGCCTGCGCTTTGCCGGAGCTGATCGCATTAAAGAGAGTTGATTTGCCTACATTCGGTAGGCCTACTATACCACATTGAAGAGCCATTATTTGAAATTTTGAGGCGCAAAGATAGAAATAGAAACGATTTGAAGATAAATCTAACGACTCTAGCCCCAAACCCCCTAAAGAGGGCTTTAACAGCCGATGCGCCGCTTGTATTTAAGCCCCTTTAGGGGGTTTGGGTGTGTGTGTGAAAATTTCACTTATACATCTCAAAAATCCATATTTCACGGTATAGGTGCCACTAGTGTCAAAACACTAGATCGCCTATTATGTTTTAGTTAAACATATCTTAATTTGATATTTGACAAATATTTTATGGATAATTGAAATTTATTTTGCTTTAATGTATTAGTAAATGCAAATATAGCAAATAATGAATACCCCCAAAAGTACTTTGAGACAATCTGCTATCATAAAATACAGTTCCTGATTTTTGTTTTTATCTTTAAGCTTATAACAAACCTGTCATCTATGACAAACTCTACCCTTCGCCGTATCTTTCTGATATGTAGTCTGTGTATCACTCTGTCCACTGTTCGTGCCCAGTATGTAGCGATACCAGATAGTAATTTCGGGAATTGGCTATATAGCAATGGCTTTTCGTCATGTTTGATTGGGAATGGAACTGTCGGATGGCAGATGGATACTACATGTCCGGCTATGCTTAGTGCAAGCACAATTAATGTAAGTAATGCATCAACTATTCTTGACATTACAGGTATTCAGTACTTCAAAAATATTAATGCACTCTACACTGGCAGTGGAGTTACCTTTTTACCAATTTTACCCAACCAGCTTTTGACTTTAGACATAGAAGCCAGTCCTATAGCTAATTTGACGAATCTACCATCAGGTTTAAATTATCTATATTGCCCAAGGCAAATATTGACTAGCCTGCCATCTTTACCCCCGGCTCTTTTGCAGTTGCAATGTCAATTTAATAGCCTTACCAGTCTACCGGCCTTGCCGTCAAATCTTCAAGGCCTTATCTGCTCAAATAACTTAATAACATCATTACCCAATTTACCCAGTTCGCTCACTTATCTGGATTGTAATGGAAATCAGCTATCAGGCACTATACCAACTCTGCCGCCTAATCTTAACTATTTAGACTGTAGCGGTAATAGATTAAGTAGTTTGCCGGCTATTCCTGCTTCAGTCCAAACGTTGGATTGTGAAGCGAACTTACTTACGAGTTTACCCACCTTGCCATTTCACCTAAATACTTTAGATTGTTGGAATAATGCCATTACAAATATGCCTGCTTTGCCCGATTCAATATGGTTACTAAATTGTGCATTTAACCAATTGACTAGTCTTCCGGTATTACCATCTCAGCTTACTGATCTTTTATGCAGCAATAATCAATTAAGCACTTTACCCGCTTTGCCTTTGAATTTGTGGGATCTGGAATGCGACAATAATACATTAGTGAATTTGCCAATTCTTCCAGCTAACCTTTATGAACTAAAATGTGATCATAACCAATTAACTGCATTGCCAGATCTGCCATCTCAACTAGATGAATTATATTGCAATTCCAATCCAGGTCTTTCATGTTTGCCTCGCATCTATAGCAACGGAATTGATGATTTTTTTATTGACAGTACCAATATTCATTGTTTGCCAGATCGGTTCTCAGCTAACCAGTATGACATAAATCCCAATAATATGCCTTTATGCCCTCCGGGAGGTATCTGTCCGATCTATTATAATATAGCAGGCAGTATACATTTTGACACATCTTCTACCTGTTTACAGGACAGTCTATCCCCTGGCCAGCCCATCATTAATATGAAAGTAGAACTTCTGCAAAATGGTCAGGTAGTGCAACAATTCTACACCTTAACTTCGGGGGAGTATTCCTTTTTGGCCGATTCTTTGGGCAGCAGCACAGTATACATAGATACGACATCGCTGCCATTGTCAGTAGAATGCCCTGCATCAGATGCCAATTTTGTGACACTCTCACCAGGCGATTCTGTCCTATCTAATGTAAACTTTGGCATGATATGTACATCTGTAGATTATGGTGTGTTTTATATCTGGGGTTCCGATTTTATGCCTGCATCACAGACAGAAGTAAATATAGGTGCGGGAAATACTGCTTTATATTATTATAACGCTCCCTGTTTCTCGGGCACCTCAGGTACAGTTGTCACTACATTCACAGGCCCTGTGCAGTATGTAGGACCTGCACCCGGAGCTCTTAATCCCTCGATAATATCAGGCAATACATTGACCTACAATATCTCAGATCTGGATTCACTGGTAGCAGGCAATCTAAATATACTCTTATCAACCAATACAACAGCGACTTCAAATGATTTTGTTTTTATAAATACTACCATCACTCCTTTGGTGCCGGATGCGGACTCCAGGAACAATTCCATGACACAAATTTTCCTGATAGAAGATTCATGGGATCCCAATTACAAGGCTGTTTACCCTCTGGATACCATAGGCAGTAATGAATGGCTCACTTATACCATACATTTTCAGAATACTGGTAATGACACAGCCTATAGTATTATGATCAATGACACACTTAGCCCATATGTGGATCCATCTACATTTAAATACTTAGGCTCAAGTAATAAACCGACTATACAGTTATTTGGCAATCTCGCCGTATTCACTTTACCTAAAATAAATTTACCAGACAGCGCACAAAATCCTGCGGGCAGCCAGGGATGGATACAGTATAAAGTAAAATCATTAAGCAACCTTCGTGCTAGCACGCAAATAACAAATACCGCTTATATCTATTTTGATTTCAACCCTCCAGTCATCACAGATACAACTCTCAATATTGTAAATTCAACTGTGGGCATCAGACAGGTCTTGGGCATAAGTAGCATCCACCTCTACCCCAATCCCAACAAAGGTTCATTCACACTGCAAACATCCAACAACATAGGTAGCGATTACACCATCAGCGATATGCTGGGCAATGTGGTAGCTCAACAAACTATAAGATCAGATAGCCAGGCAATAGAACTGCCAGAAGCCGCTGAAGGAGTTTATACCCTGGTGGTAAAAGGCGCACAACCTTTGCGTTTTGTTATAGTCAGGTAGAGAGCGTGAAATTTATATGACGATCCTTTTTTGCTTGGTCATTTTTTTGCGTGGAGCAGTTATATTTTTTTGTCTTTTTGCTTTATCCGCTTTGATGAAATTGCTAATTAGCTCCTTATCTTTTTGGGATAAGGGACGTGGATCGACCACAAAGTCAATATCAAGCGGCTCTTTTATTATTCCCATGTTCTTGATTTTAAAAGTATTTATTAATAAGCTTCAATGCTGCTTCGGTGTTTATTGCCATCAATTGAGAACCGATATGAGTAGCGCCTAGACTTTCAATATAATGTGGTATTAATTTGGTTTTTGCGGTGAAAGATATGTACCCTTCACCTCCGCGCTGAAATGAAAGTTTACAAGCAAATGCAACTAAGTTGCCTGGCACTCCTAGGTAGACTTTATCCTTGCCAATATTAAACGGGGCACTTTCTATCAGGTGCATATAAACATAACCCGTCTCTATTTGTACACTGATCAAGCCCTGAATCACCCTCGGGCTGCTCACGATAGTGAGTTTGTATACATCTCTTTCCGGCTGCTTGAACTCATATACCCAATCAAAACGCCAACCATTTTTCTTTGATATTCCCATCAGATCTTCTTTGCTCAATAGCGTAATTTCTGTAGCAAAACAATCTCCTGTTTGGATATTTTCAATAGAATTAGTGAGTTTATCGATCTCAAAATCTAGTGCTGTTGCTTTTTCTTTCTTCACATCTCTAAATTACAGGTTTTATTTGGAATTTGGGACAGAAACAGTACGAAAATTCGCTTTACCTTTACCATATGAAAAAGATAAATCTTTCCCTATTATTATTTGCGCTATTTATTACTCATGGTATCGCCCAGGGCCCCAAAGTTCTCATAGTAGTAGCTCACCCTGATGATGAGACCGCAATGGCGGCAGTGGTATATAAGATCACCCATGACCTCAAAGGTACTGTAGACCAGTGTGTCATCACCAATGGTGAAGCGGGATATAAATATTCAACCCTCGGTAATGACTACTATGGGCTTGACCTGACCGATCCTGCAGTAGGCCGCGCTAATCTGCCCCGCATCCGTAAACAGGAACTCATGAACGCCGGTAAGATCATCGGGACGAATAATATTTTCTTTCTCGATCAGAAAGATGCTCACTATGGCCTCGATGAGCATGAGCCGCTGGATACGAGCTGGGATGTATCTCTCGTGAGTGTGCGTCTGAAGGATATACTGACCGCCACTAAATATGATTATGTATTCTGTCTGATTCCAATTCCTGAAACACATGGAGGGCATAAGGCTGCTACGCTGCTTGCCCTGAGAGCTGTAAAGGACCTGCCTGCTGCACAAAGGCCCATTATACTGGGCGTCTCCGGTTCGGCTAAATCAGATACTACACAGACTATGTTTCATCAGCTGGCCGGCTATACGGAGAGCAGGGTGGAGGGCGATACTGCGATCTATCGATTTGACATGTCGGCACCCTTTGGCTATAAAAATGCACTGAACTATAAGATCGTAGTAAACTGGGAGATAGCTGAACATAAGTCACAGGGCACTATGCAGCTATATATGAGTCATGGAGATTACGAGAACTTCTGGTATTTTGCCATGAATAGGCCTGAAGGAAAAGCCAAATGCGAAGCGCTATTTGAGCAGCTCAAAAAGATACCATACAAGGTCCCTGCCTACTGATCAAAAAGTTTTAGTTTATTATTTTGGGTGGAGTCATTTACGGCAGGCTGAGAATTTATAATGGTGCCACCCGGTGTAGTTGACTCGATATGAGATGGGGAATTAGTGGCAGGCACATCTATCGGATATGCGTTTTTGCCCAGATCTTTAGTGATATTCAGCAGGTCCCTGATCTTTTTGTCCAGCAGATATTCGATGCCCGGCAGCCCTCCTGCCGATACATAGGCTATACGACCGTCAAAATCGATGATGACATTGAGAGGATATGAAATGGCTTTATAATTTTTGATCGCTTCATACGCCTCAGGCAGGATGGGAAAATCAAAAGGATGCGCGCTGAGAAAGGAATCTACATTTTCTGCAAACTCAAAAGTAGGGGCCACAAATACAATATCCGCCCTGTCTTTATACCTTTGATATAATCTATTGAGGTCAGGGACCTCTCTCACACATGGCGCACATGATGCAAACCAGAAATTTAGTACGACTATTTTTCTCCCTTTATAATAGTTGAGGTCATAGGTCACAGTATCACTCATATCCTTGCCGTAAAAATCAGGTGCCAGCTGACCGACGTTTAGCACAGTCGTTGGTGCACACTGAGATGATGATGAAACACTTATTTTTGTATTGTTGTCTTTTTTGTCACATCTGATGAGCAGGTACTCGACCGTATTGCCGGTTTTATCCTTGACGGGTTTAAACTGATAATTGCCGGAGACCACAGCTTCATAAAATTCGATCTTAGTGATCTGACGGCCCGAAGAGTCTCTTATCACAGAATTTTCATCCACAGAATAGTTTGTGCGTGTGACCTGCTGGGAATGCAGGATGCCGCATATGAGGATGCAGAGAACTAAGGGGACGAATTTTTTCATTTATAGGACGAAGTCGGGTTAAGGTCTTAATTCATATAGGTCCCTTATTACTATGCTTGCCAGGGTACACCCGAATATAGCGGGCATGTACGATATAGTACCAATAACAGATTTTTTCGGGCCGCTTTCAGTCAGTACTATACGTTTTTCAGAGGGCCTCTCTGGTGAAAATACAACTTTTAATCCGCTATATACACCCAGCGCGTGTAGCTTTTTTCTGACATAATACGCAAGTTTGCAGTTATATGTTCCAGAAATATCGACAATTTTTACTTGCGTGGGGTCTACTTTCGATCCTGCGCCCATAGAGCTGACGATGGGTATGCCCTGATCGAGGCAGTATTTGATGAAATGAACCTTTGGGGTGAGTGTATCGATACAATCGACTGCATAGTCATATTTAGTATCTCCGAGCAATGCTTCTCTGTTTTCCCTATTCAGAAATTCATTGATGATCGTTAGTTCGATATCGGGATTGATATCCAGCAGTCTCTGTCCCAGTACCTCGGCCTTTCGCATACCATCGGTGCTGATGAGCGCAGGTATTTGCCGGTTTCTATTGCTGGCCTCTACTACGTCGGCATCGATGATGGTCATCCTGCCTACTCCGGCACGGGCTATCATCTCCGCACAGATGCCGCCTACACCGCCCAGTCCTACTACCAGGACATTGGCGCTGATGAGTTTCTGCATCTGCTCGTCACCCAGCAGCAGCCTTGTCCTCGACATCCATTGAGGTATGCTCATTTACTTGCAAATTTTTTTAAAAACCCTTTACTTTATCCGGCAAATCGTATCTTAGTTATGTCAAACACACATCCGCCTTGCCGCAAAAAAAGAACTTATTGCCATTAATCAAAATGCTCACCTTAACAATCCTATTGTCAGGTGGCTTTTTTAATTTACATGCCGGCGAACCTTTTAAGGTCCTGCTTAACCTGAACGAGGTGGATAGCTTCAGACTAAAGGTCGTGATATATACTCCGAAGATAGACCTTCCCAAAGTACGTTTCGTGATACCATCTAATGTGCCGGGCTGTATATCTGAGCTAAAGACAGGGAGGCTTTTTTCGGACATCAAGGCTTACGACAATGAAGGCAAGGAAGTAGCAGTCAAACGTACTTCTCTCAATGAGTTTGACATATACCCGTCCAAAAACCTCTCACGCATAGAATACTACGTACATGACTCCTGGCATTTTGATGATCCGGCTATCATCATGCGCCAGTTGGGTACCAGTTTCATCAAAGACAGGCAGTTCCTGCTGAACTTTCACGCCATAGTCGGATATATAGAGGGCTATGAAGACCATCCATATAAGCTGGAGATCACGCGTCCTTCTGTCCTTTCGGGCAACTCATCAATGGCCCTGCATGTCGGTATAAATAAAGATACTGCTGATGTGGCGGACTATCTGGCACTGCTGGACAACCCTGTAATGTATAGCAGGAATAAAGAGGTCGGCTATATAGTCGGAAAGACACACTATCATATATGCCTATATTCTGAAAATGACTCGGTCAAAATGCAGGATATCAGCAAAGTACTACGATCTGTGAGTGAAGGTACGGATGAGTTTTGTGGAGGGCTGAATGTGAAGGATTATTACTTTTTGGTCAATTATGTAAACCCGGCATACAACAAAGTAGTGAGTGAAGAGGAATATGGTGCAGTGGAGCATACCGGCTCTTCGGTGTATTATTTCTCTGAAGGCAATAACAAATACAAAACCCTTCGCGATATACAGTACACCGCGGCACATGAATTGTTTCACCTCTTCGAGCCGCTCAATCTCAAGACCGACCTCACCAATAAACTCAATATGCGCGCCAAGGTGCAGACCGAAAACCTATGGCTGTATGAAGGTTTTACGGAGTATTTCTCTCTTCTGATGCAGTATCAGAAGGAACTGATCTCTGAGACTGAGTTTATCAATGAGATACGAAATAAGATCAACCTCTCGCAGTATTTCGAACCATACTCACTCACGCAGCAAAGCGAGAAGTGCTATCTCGAGGGCAATGAAAAAGGCTATCAGAATTTTTATTTCAAAGGGGCAGTGGTCGCCATGATGCTCGATTTGAAACTCATCAAGCTCAGCAAGGGAACAATGGACCTGAAGTCGCTGATGATCGACCTCAAGAACAACACTCGTGTGAACTATGTGGTGAAAGATGAGGCGGTGATACCGGAGATGGTGAAATACTCATATCCCGAGGTGCAGGAGTTTTTTGATAACTATGTGAAAGGTGTCAAGCAGATCGATTACAATGATTTCCTCTCGACGGTGGGTTGGAAGTATGAGGTGCAAAAAATAGACACAGAGCGGCTTTTTGTCAATGCCACGTACCGCTATACCAAGGCCAGCAAGGAGTACTATGTGACCAATATCTCTCTCGATCAGATGGGCATGCGCGAAGGGGATATTCTAGTGGCTGTAAATGGCAAGACAGTGACCAAAGAAAATCTCCAATCGCTGCTGGAGAAGTTTTCGGATAAGAACAATACAAAGGATGTGGTCTTCACGGTCAAGAGAGGTGGATCTCAGATCGACCTGACCGGCAATCCACTCACCATCACAAGAAACCAGAGAAACATCATAACTGTCGAGAAGAAGGTCGATGTCGAAAAGAAAACCTACCGCAAGAAATATTCATCAGGTGGACTGCATAAGAACAAGGCGTTTAAAGACACATGAGAGTGCGGAAACGGGATTTGTGATTGCGGCAGTTTCCCGAAATCAAAGATCCGAAATCCGAAATTGTCAATAGATTGCATCATGTTTTCTCTCCGAAAAGGCACCAAGCTATATAGCATCGTGAAATGTAAATGTCCCCGCTGTATGGAGGGCGATTTGTTTCTCAATAAAAATCCCTACTCATCAAAAGGAATGTTTGATATGCCTGCGAGATGCCCTGTGTGCGGACAGGACTTTCAGATAGAGCCTGGATTCTATCTCGGTGCTATGTGGGTGAGCTATCCGATAGTGATCGCGCTTATCATTGCTTTTATTGCATTGGCCCACTTTGTGATGGGGCTGCATATGCTGGCTTCGTTTCTTTTTGCAACAGTATTATTGATACTCCTCTGTCCGCCGCTCATACGATACTCCCGGGCTATCTATCTGAATATTTTTGCGGAGGTATGATATGTCCTCACTAGTTAGTTAGGTTCCTAGTCGCATACCCGCAGGCACTGCTTGAGACTATGAACAACATCTTTTGTGTTAAGTCAAACTAAAAAGAGCGGGGGAGGCACTCCCAAATAAGATATTTGTAGATAATCTGCAAATATCTTATTTTTGTAACGATTCATATAGATTAGTCAATGCCTTTTCGTCGATTTTAAACAAAAACCATGTTAATTAATTTTTCAATAACAAACTTTAAGAGCATTAAAGAGAAAATCACTTTCTCAATGGAACCGGTTGGGAAGGTTAAAGAACATCCAGGGCACATTGCTAAAAGGGAGGGTAAAAAATTGCTAAAATCTGCAATTATATATGGGCGAAACGGTGCTGGGAAAAGTAACCTGATTGAAGCGTTAGGCGCATTGAAAGGCATTACACAATTTGTAGGTGGAATAGAAAATGGCGATAAAGTAAAAAAAATACCACAGTATATCCCTTTTAAACTTGATGGAAAGACAGTAAATCAACCCGTTATTTTTGAGATTAACTTTATGGCATCTAATGGGATGGAATATAATTATTACATTGAATTTACTGCTGATAAGATTATAAAGGAAGTTGTGCGTCAAAAAAAATTGCTCAATCCGCTTTTCGAGCGGGAAGGAGACATGATAATTGGCAAGCGTAAAGAGTATGATGAACAACTTGGCGTAATTGAAAAAGGACTTTTTATAAATCAAACAGTTATATCAAAACTTGCGACTGAAAAAATCGAGGAGTTATTACCTGTTTTTTCGTTTTTCTCTGGTACTTTAGTAGGGCTTGACTTTAATCATAGCAGTTTTAGCGACGTTGCAATAGTTGGGATTATACATATGCTAAAACTTCCAGGTTTCTCTGAAATTAGCAAAAAATTAAATCAACTTATTTGTTTAGCAGATTTGGCCATTGAAAGATTTGAAATTGTACCCAAATCTAGCACGGATAAAATTTATAAAAGCCAAAAAATATGGGAAACTTATAATAAAGAAGCTGCCGAGAGTGGTTTAAACTATAAAATTATTTTTATACATAAGGACAATAAAGGAAAGGAGGTAAAGTTTGAATTTGAAGAAGAGTCTTCAGGTACTCAGAAATTCTTTCATATTGCATTTTGGATTATTGCTCAATTTGAGGCGAAAGGGGTATTATATCTTGATGAAATGGATCAATCTCTTCATCCAGAGCTTACAAAATTATTAATAGAGATAATTCAAGACTCTAAGCTCAATCCTAATAGCGCCCAGCTTATTTTCGCCTCGCATGATGTTACACAGCTTAGCAGTATGCTTTTCAGACGCGATGAAATCTGGTTTGCTGAAAAAGATGATTTGAGTGCTACTACTTATTATACTTTATCGGACATAAAAGGTGTAAGACCTTCGGTAAACTATGAAAAATATTATTTAAAGGGCGCTTTTGGAGCTTCGCCTGTCATAAATAAAAAAGATTTAGACTGGTAAATACTGAATATGCGCCCCGACAAAATATTTAAACGGGTTCTGATACTTTGTGAAGGAGACTCGGAAACCAACTATTTAACAAGTTATAGGTCTGATGACGGCAACCGGCGTAGGTTGTCCGGGACAGAAATTGATATATATCAACCTAAAAATTTCTCCCCTATAGGTTTGGTTAAGGAGGCAAAAAAGAGAGTAAAAGAATCAAAAAAAGAACACATGTTATTTGATTGTGCCTGGGTTGTTTTTGATAAAGATGGTCATTATGGTGTGCCAGATGCTTTTCAATTGGTTGCCGACCATAATAATGCTGCCAAATTACCGCAAATTCATATCGCATTCAGTGCAAGATGCTTTGAAATGTGGCTTGCATTGCATTTTGAAAGACGAAAGTTGTACTTTGCTAATGGTGATGCAGCAAAAGATCATGTCAGAACTCTTATACCTGGTTACAATGAATCGTTTAAAGCTTACAAACATTTAAAGGAGCACGATATCTCTCGGGAAAAGGCTAAAGCAAATGCTATATGGCTCAGGAATCAGGGTATGGCTGATATAAATTTAGGAAGGCGACTGTATGATTTGGATAGCTGGTGCGATTTCGATGAGTTGATGGATTATCTTGATCAAGTTTAATATTATTCTTGCCCGCTATCATTTTGCCCCCACTAGCGAAAGCGTCCGCTTGTGCTAGTAAGGGGTGGTTTGATAATACGATGCCATCCTTGTGAGATGGCATCGTATTATGTATTTTGTATGGTGACTATGCCGCCAGTGCTTTGGCTACTTCTGCTGCGGCTTCTTTGAGCTGGATGGCAGACTGTACCTTGAGGCCAGACTCATCTATTAGTTTCTTGGCTTCTGCGGCATTGGTGCCCTGCAGACGGATGATGATGGGCACGGGGATATTGCCGATAGATTTGTATGCATCGACTATACCCTGAGCCACGCGGTCGCAGCGCACGATACCACCGAAAATATTGACGAGGATAGCCTTGACATGCGGGTCCTTGAGTATGATACGGAATGCTTTCTCCACGCGCTCGGCATTGGCAGTACCACCGACGTCGAGGAAGTTCGCCGGTTCGCCGCCTGAGAGCTTGATCATATCCATAGTCGCCATAGCGAGGCCTGCACCATTGACCATGCAGCCGACATTGCCATCGAGCTTGACATAGTTCAGTTCGGCATCTGCTGCTTCGGTCTCTGTCGGGTCTTCCTCAGCCAGGTCGCGCATAGCGAGCAGGTCAGGATGGCGGTAGAGCGCATTGTCATCCAGGCCGAGCTTGCAGTCTACGGCGAGTATTTTATTATCAGATGTCTTGAGGCATGGGTTGATCTCTACCATGCTGGCGTCAGTGCTGATATAGGTCTTGTAAAGCGCCTTGACGAACTTGATCATCTCTTTGAAAGCATTGCCGGAGAGGCCGAGGTTGAAAGCGATATTGCGGCACTGAAAGTCCTGCAGGCCGACAGATGGGTCTATCCATATCTTGTGGACCTTGTCAGGAGTATGCTCGGCTACTTCCTCGATGTCCATGCCGCCTTCGGTAGAGTAGATGAAAACGTTCTTGCCTGTGCCCCTGTCCATGAGCACGGAGACATAAAATTCTTTGGTCTCGCTTTCGCCGGGATAGTATACGTCCTGAGCGATGAGTATCTTGCTGACGAGCTTGCCGGCAGGGCCAGTTTGCTTGGTCACGAGGACATTGCCAAGGAGGTTGGTAGCGATCTCGCGCACTTTGTCGTGGTTCTTTGCCAGTGCTACACCGTTCTGACCGTTGCCGATGATAGTGCCTTTGCCGCGGCCACCTGCGTGGATCTGGCTTTTGACCACTACCCAGCTGCTGTCGTATAGATCTTTGAGTTTGACCGCTGCTGCCACCGCCTCATCGGGAGTAGTAGCGACGATACCTTCCTGAATGGTAGCGCCATTCTTTTTCAATATTTCCTTTGCCTGATATTCGTGTAAATTCATCCTGTAGATTTTTAGAACCGGACGAAAATAATGCAATAGGGGAGAAATGCAAAACCTTTATTTGAGAGGGTGTGGGACAAATTGCACAATGTCACCTCACCCCCAAACAAATTTGCTTGCCGCAAATTTGTTTACCCCCTCTCCACGTCGCGTGGAGAGGGGGTGGTTCTCCTGGCGACAGCCGGGAGGACGGGGGTGAGGTCAGCGCAAGAAAGCAATTTGTCCTACACCCTTTCGGGAGGAAGTTTAAGCAGTTTTACCGAATCAATAATGGTTTTGGGCAAACCTTTGCTATTTTGCCTTAATTTTATCGACCATTATTAATGAGGATCGCTGTCAGTATATCGTTGCTAAGTATAGTTGTGCTATTGTCCGCCTGTATCAAGGATACGAGCGGCTCACAGCCTATGCTGGTACAGACGATCACCATAGACAGCAACGCCTGCTCGATCAATTTCACCTATGACGGCCAAAACAGGCTCACGTCCAGTGTCCAGTGTGATACATCGGAGACATTCACTTATTCACATGACTCAGTGATAGACATCAAGATGATGATAAATGAGCAGGTAATTATTTATGAAAATATTTACACCCTTAATGCCAAAGGCCTGGCGACGGGCTGTGTGAGGATAGGTGGCGGGGGTGAGATATCATCGAGTGTATTTGTATATGATGTCAATGGCTTCCTGCTTTCTTCCACTGATACTACACACCCCAATACAGCGAATACTTATGTCATCCAGAATAAAGATATGCTAACGGAACAATCGACCTCCAGCGTCACTGGCCAGAGCTATTCGATCACGACTACCTACTACGCTAACACAATAAACAGGATAGGTAATGCTAATTTCGGATTGACTTTCATAGGTGCTTCTTCTGTCAATCTGAAGAAGGCGGATACCTACTCAGGCCTTAATACGATCAACTATACCTATCAACTGGACAATAATAATGGGATAGCCCGGCAAGTATCGACTGTCGATGGAGTAGTGACGGATGCGCGTTCTTTTTCTTATTACTAAAGGAGGCCTTTGTCAATGAGTATTTTGGCCTTGAGAACGCTGGCTACTGCCAGTCCGTCTCTGATCTCGCCCCTCATGACCATTTGGAAGACCTCTTCGAAAGGCAGTTTTCTGATGATCAGTTGCTCGTCTTCTTCAGGCTCTTCGCCTATGTATGACAGGCCTTTGGCGACATAGGAGTATGAGATCTCATCAGATGTAGAGTTGGATAATTGCATCTCGAGGATCATCTCATAATGTTCTGCCTTGAGGCCTACTTCTTCATGCAGTTCTCTTTTGGCAGTATCAAGTGGCAATGTGCCAAGCGGACAACCACCCTCCGGTATCTCCCACTCATAGGAGTCAAGTGGGTAGCGATACTGGCCTACGATCCAGGTATTATAGTGCTCATCGAGTGGTATGATAGCCACAGCATTTGTTTTGAAATGCACTACTCCATAGATGCCCTCATTGCCTGCGGGGTTGAGGACCTTGTTTTCGACTACTTTGATCCATGGATTTTCATATTTGACCTCACAGGATTTATTGACCCATGGGTTTGGAGCGGGATTCATCTTCATGACTATATTATTTTTGATGGTCAGTGCACAAATATAACCTGCAGGCATTGTTTTCCCATATCAGAGAATCTTTTCTGTAATGGGCCAGGCTATCGACACGCGTTCCGAGGTCTTTGATGCTGAGCAGGTAGTCTGGCTTTGCCACCTTTAATTTGTTGGCTATATCGGGTATGTCATTCCCAATGGGTAATACACAGGTCAGTTGGTCAGTGAAAAGCTCTATAGCTCTTGGTTTCAGACAGGCAATCAGAGCGCCTTCGGGAATCGCAGACTTGATATGATCGATGGCTTTTCTGCTGTCTTCGGTGAATGGTCCGGGCCAGATGGGAGTTGTCTGGTTATCTCTCATCATGCGTACTTCTTTTTTGTATTGAAGAAGGATGAATATGACAAAGAGTAAGGCTAAAAAGGTCTTGTTGTACCCGGGAGCTGTTTGTATCGATGAAGCACCCTGGATGATACAAAGTATCAATATAGGAAGAACCGGCAGCAGATATCTGAAGCCCTGATTGGAATAGGGAAACAAGACTACCACTAAACAGAAGGTGATAAGGACCATCATCTCAAATCTATGACGCGAGAGAAGTGTATTGACAAAACCGATGACCAGCAGGACAAGCATAAAGGCGGATGTATACTGGATAGAGAACGAATATTTGCCTACGTCGTGATGAAAGAGATTGTTGAACTCAGTAGTATAGACATCAAGGTTCTTTAAAATCATGTCGCTGTAATGCTCGTATCGGAATAGCCCGATGAAGTGTTGGTTCAGGTTAGCAGGAGTTGGGAAGATGACATTATTCAAGATAAGAATATATGCTGTTGCTGAGAATAGAATGATTGAGGTTTCCTTGATCTCTGATTTGACCTCTTCCTTCGAAATGTTTTTCAAAAGAAAAGAGATGCACTTGATGAATAGATCAAGCAATATCACAAGCGGGATCACCACTCCTACGCCACGAATGCCAATGGTAAATGCTATGATGAGCCCTGCGAGAAATTGATAGAATATAGATTTACTCTTTCGATCAATGTATAGGAACAGTGATAGAAGGAAAAAGAACGCGAATGGTATATCTGAGATGACGTTTGTTTTGAAGTCAAAGAAGAATGGATTCAGAAAGAATAGTAGTATAAATGACACGGAAGTAAAGAGTGAAAAGTATCTGCGCAAATATCCGAAGATGAGGAGAGCCCAAGCTATTGTCCATAGCGACATATAGCGGTCGAGCGCTTTGAAATCAAGCCCATAAGCTTTCACTACCGGAGCGAGCAATAACGGGAATCCATATGAATAATAAGGCGGTGAATAGACAGGATTGTAGTCGTGAAATTCAAATTTACTTTGATAGAATGGCTTGCCTTCTGAGATATTCTTTGCCTGACGGAGATAGCCCGCGAAATCGTCACCCCAGTCATGGCTGTCCCTGATATTGATAAACAGCAGGGGCGAAAGCAGAAGGATGACGAGCAGGTACTCAAACAGGGTTTTCTTCATTTGCTATATTTTAGAACAAATAGGACAGGTCAAGGGATCATGTCCTCTGGCTGGGCAGTATTCACGTCCAAAGTAAATGATTTGCAGATGAAGTTTATTCCATATCGCCTCGGGAAATAACCTTTTGGCGTCTTTTTCGGTTTGTTCGACGTTCTTTCCATTGGTGAGTTTCCAGCGTGTCATCAGGCGGTGAATGTGCGTATCCACAGGGAATGCCGGATGCCCGAATGCCTGCGACATGACCACTGAAGCGGTCTTATGACCCACGCCGGGCAGGGATTCGAGCTCTTCGTAGCTGTCAGGCACCTCACCTTTGTATTTCTCTATGAGGATACGTGATAGCTCAGAGATGGCACGTGACTTGGTAGGGGATAGGCCGCAGGGTTTGATGATCTCGCGGATGTCCTCTACAGGTATCTTCATCATCCTCTTAGGTGTATCTGCCAGTGCAAATAACTCCGGTGTGACCAGATTGACGCGTTTGTCTGTACACTGTGCGGACAGGAGCACAGCTACGAGCAAGGTATAGGCATCTTTGTGGTCCAGTGGTATGGGCACTCGTGGGTATAGCTCTTCGAGTTTCTTTATGATAAAGTCTACCCGCTCTTTTTTATTCATAATTAAAGACTATTAATTTTTGCTAGTGGGTTTCAAGAATGGTATCAGATTGGAATTGCACAATACCATCGTCCATTGCTCCTCCTCGGCCCCAATTATATTCAAAATACTTGTCGTATTTCCCGTTATTAATTTCAGGAACCACTTGTTTAATGACATCATATCCGTCATAAAATATAGTAAACCGCCCTGAAAGGGTATCGTCTTTGTAATTTTTTATCCTAGATAAATAGCCTGACGGGAAAAATGAGTACGCAACTCCATTCTTCTTGTGTTGCTGTGTTTGTATTATGTCTTTAATATTTGCTGAACTATCATAGAGATCAATAATTACACTTTCATTAGATTTTGGATTATTACATACAGATTTTATGTTACCAATAGAGTCATAAGATATTTCAAATTTCCTTTGCATGACTCCTGTCTCATCTAGCGATGACATACTTTCAATTCCAGAGTTACAAAATTTGTATTCAATTTTCTTTCCATTACTACAGGATTGTAGCAATGAGATAAAAAGAAGTATTAATAGATATTTCATTATTAATGTGTTCTGCCCTCAGCTTTCCCGTTAGGACTTGAAAAATATTTTGGATCACCGTTACGGTCAAATTCCATACGATATGCAAATTTACCATTCACAATCCAAGGGGTTATCGAATAAAGCAAATCACAACTATCATAGAATTGTGTTACTCGTCCATCCATTATTCCATCCTTTTTATTCACGATCAGGTATAAATAACCAGATTTATAGAAATCATAACCAACTCCTTGTATTCTATTATTCTTGATATTGCAGGTGTAATCTACTTTTCCGGATTTATCCAAAAATGCTATTCGCTGACCATTCTCTTTATTATTTGTAAAGTGCCTTATGTCTTTTATCATCCCACTTTTATAAAAATTTATTTGAACTCCGTCTTTTGTACTATCACCTTTGATATGCGACATAGATTTGATTACTCCCTTATCGTAATATTGGTATGAAATCCTCTCTTTTTGCTTAAAACTACAAGAGGTTAAAGTAAGGAGCAGTAAAAAGGTAGAAAATAATGATATGGTACGCATTTCTTGGTTTCTATCAAGGCAAATTAAAATAAAAAACTCTGGTATTCTATCGGGGATGTCTTGATTACTTCATTTTATCTTTTGTTTCCTGACATATCATCAACTTTCTCACTTTTTGGCAGATTCTTTTTCTTTATCCATGAGTTCCGAAACAGGTTTTGGAGATTTTTTGACGGCAAGACTCTTAGCAATTTTTGCCTGCTCATCTTTAGGCAAAGTCTTTATCAATTTAATGATTGCTTCAGTAGTTTTGGGATTCCACTTATACATATCATAAAGTTATGAAATGCGGCTTAAATAAAAAACTCCCTCGGTTTAACCGAGGGAGCTGTCTTTCAATTAACCCTTAAAAACTAAAACTCATTTAGGCTCTCTTTTATGATACGTACACAGTCGTCTATTTGTTCTTTGTTGATCACCAATGGCGGCGCAAGGCGGATGATATAGTGATGGGTCGGCTTAGCCAGCAGGCCCTTTTCTGACATCTTCATGCAGAGGTTCCAGCCCATTTGTTCGTCATCGGTATTCAGCACTATGGCATTGAGTAGTCCTTTGCCACGTATCAACTTGATTAGCGGATGCTTGATCTTATTGAGCTCCTGACGGAAGTATTTGCCGAGATAGTGCGCATTTTGCACCATGTTCTCATCCTTCAGGACCTGCAGGGCGCTCATTGCTACCCGACAGGCGAGAGGATTGCCGCCATAGGTAGAGCCATGCTCACCCGGACGGATATTCATCATGATCTCATCGTCAGCCAGCACTGCTGATACAGGCAGTACGCCACCGCTCAGTGCTTTGCCGAGTATGACCATATCAGGACGCACATCCTCATGATCACAGGCGAGTAGTTTGCCTGTCCTGCCAAGACCCGTCTGGACCTCATCTGCTATAAAGAGCACATTGCTCATGCGGCAGAGTTCATATGCTTTGATCAGGTAGCCTTCGTCAGGCACTGCCACACCTGCTTCGCCTTGTATCGGTTCGAGTATCAGTCCTGCTACATTGGGATCCTCCAGTGCCCTTGCGAGCGCTGAGAGATCATTGAATGGCACTGTCAGAAAGCCCGGCAGATTGGGGCCGAAGCCCTCATAGCTCGTCGGATCAGTAGATGCCGAGATAGCAGCTATGGTCCTGCCATGAAAGTTACCTTCTATAAAGATGATCTTGGCCTCCCCGTCCTTGATGCCCTTTTTGGCATAGCCCCAGCGGCGTGCCAGTTTGATGGCGGTCTCGACGGCCTCTACGCCGCTATTCATCGGGAGTACTTTGTCATAGCCGAAGTACTCATGCATGTATTTCTCATATTCACCCAGCACGGAATTGTAAAAAGCCCGTGAGGTCAGGGTGAGTTTATCTGCCTGTTTCTTTAAGGCATCTATAATAAGCGGATGGCAATGGCCCTGATTGACGGCGGAGTAGGCGGAGAGAAAGTCATAATAAACCTTGCCATCGATATCCCAGACGTGGACACCGCGGCCTTTTTCTAAAACTACAGGAATAGGGTGGTAGTTGTGCGCGCCATAGCGTTCTTCAAGCTCCATCAAGTACTCAGCACGGGAAATAGCTGTATCAGTGGTCATACCTTTATCTTTTTAACAAATGTAAAAATAGAATAAATAAGGTAAAGCTTTGTGCTATGTGATGGAGTTTGAGTTTATGAATTCCTATGCTAGATAGCATTATTAGCAAAAGGGTTGCATGAGCACCAGAAAATAATCGTTTTAACAAAAAAGAGACACTTCTATGACATTAAATGCCTTTTGTAAAAACTGAAAAGAAATATCTACATTTATGTATAATGACATTATGAAAAAGAGACTTCTGTACCTTTGTATCCCCATCGCCCTTCTGACAGTTAGTAGCTGCAAGAAGCCCTGCTATACTTGTTATGCCAACATCCTTAGTTCCCTTCAGATAGATACAATATATTATAACGGACAGGTCAGATATGACACTACCGGAGGAGTGTTACTGAATGGAGGGCCAGGACCTTTCATCGTTTGTGATATAGATAGCCATTATCATTATGGCAATTATACATTCAATCCAATTTTTAGAACTGATACAGTCACAGTGTGTACACTAAATAATTAATACAATGAACAAGTTCTCATATGGTCATAAATTCTCCGTATTTAAGGGACATGGTATTTGTAAGCATTTATTGCTCATTATGTTTTTGGGGGTAGTTTGTTATGGTTGCAAAAAGCAATGTGTTACATGTTTTACATCATCGTCTGTTTATAGAAATGATAGCACTATAGCTCTTTTTTATGATTCTGCACTACACAGATATGATACACTGACTAATATTGATACAATTAATAGGGGGGGCAATTATTCTATTCTTTCACTTTGTCCCGGTAGTCAGCAATACAATAAAATTTATCCCGCTCCGGGGATCGGTTCGGGCTTGGAGTATACCGACCCTTTAGGAAATGTATATGCTTGCTTTTATAATAAATGACAATGGAGCTTAACGTTGTTGTAATGATTGCTTTGCCTCTTCATAAGCCATAGTTGAGTTTTAACATTTAGTCATTGATAGTTAAAATTAATACTGCCTTTGCGAGGACAAGTTTTTAATTGTACTTTTAATAAACAATCAAACCTTGTTTTCGTATCTTGAATCGGAATTGAACTGGCTGAATGGCTGGCTTTTAATTAAAAATTGTATCAAGCAAACTTCCGTCTTATGCGCATATTATACCTGCTATTGATCGTCTGTTGTTTTTCTGGCCTTGCATCTGCTCAAACAAAGACCAGCAATAAACTGGGACTGACGCTATACAACAAACTTCAGAAACCCGAATATGCGCAAAGCACCAAGCTAAAACCTATCATGGTCAAGGGCGATCCTGATATCATAAAGGGCCTCGTAGGCAAGTATCATGGCACGTTCAGGTTCTCGGCGGGTGATATTTCATCTGTAGCCATCCCATATCGCAGCCTGACCTTTTTCTCTCAGGAGCCCGGTATCAGGCAGATAGATGGTGGAGGGTCTAAAGGATTTTTCTTTATGGACACGGCCCGTATAGCTAATAACATCGACAGTGCCCATCAGGGCATATCTCCACTGGCACAACCATACAAAGGCGACGGTGTGATCGTGGGCATCATAGATGGCGGTTTATATTTCCGCCATCAGGACTTTCGTCGTGCTAATGGGAATACGCGTGTACTATATCTCTGGGACCAGTACCTGTCGAGCGCTGGCAGTCCGCAGCCATATAACTACGGCTCAGAGTGGGACTCGACCGCTATCAATGCCGGCCAATGCAATAGCAGCGACCCATCCAGCGATCAGGGGCACGGCACTAATGTAGCAGGGATTGCAGCCGGCAATGGTTCGAGTTTTCCTACAGGTCCTCTGGCAGGACGCTACACAGGCGTGGCTCCCGATGCGGACATGATCGTGGTCAATCTCAATGACACGATGGACTTTCTACAGACTGTAGCCGACGCGACCAATTATATTTTCACAAAAGCGGCTGCACTCGGGCGCCCATGTGTCATCAATACCAGTGTCGGTACATACTACGGATCACATGACGGACAGGACCTCACAGCACAGGCCATAGATGCCATGCTGGCTGCGCAGAACGGACGCGTGATGGTAGCAGCAGCGGGAAATGCCGGTGGTCTGAGGTTCCATATCTCGTATCCGCTGAGCGCTACCGACTCTACGTTTACATGGTTTTCGTACAATACTACCTATCATCAGGTCTACTATGATATGTGGGCTGATACAGCACAGTTCAGTCAGGGCAACTTTGCGATGGGCTGCGACAGCAGCAATGCAACTTTTATCGCCAGAACGAGGTATTTTAATGCTGTCACAGACTTTAACCCTGCGCAGGGAGTGACGGTGCAGATAACAGACTCACTCATGCAGGGGCCTATCAATCTTGGCACTTATACTATAGCTGTTACCCTTTCAGGCAGTGTGTATCACATAGAGTTCTTTGTCATACCGACATTCACTACCGATCTCTGGAGGCTGCAGACACTGGGGCAAGGGAAGTTTGACCTCTGGGACAATAATGCCGCCATCCCCGGTACATCCAATATAGTCACCACCCTGCCTAATGGTTTCAGCTCTCCTAACTATGCATTCCCTGATTCATTCAAGACCATCGTGTCCTCATGGCAATGTTCGGATAAGGTGATCACTGTCGGAAACTACTCTAATCGTATGGCATATGAAGACAGTGCATTCACATTTATACCCTCTAATCTGGTCGATGGCAGCCTGCTGGCAAATTCCTCTATCGGGCCGACCCGTGACGGTCGCACCAAGCCCGATATCACTGCTACGGGTACTGTGACTACAGCTACAGGGGACTCGCTGTATATCGCCCTGTTAAGCGGCTCCGGACAAGGCTACAAAGTTTCCCTCGGCGGCAAGCATACCCGAAACGGCGGCACATCTATGTCATCGCCTATCGTAGCAGGAACCGCAGCGCTATATCTGCAGGAGCATCCGAATGCGGGCTATAATGAGGTGAAAACAGTACTGGAAAGAACGGCTAAGATCGATGCCTTTACGACAAATAATATCCCGAATGTGGCTTGGGGATACGGCAAGGTGAATTGCTATCAGGCACTATTGTACCCTGTGGTTTATGGGTGTATCGATACCGGTTCGATCAATTATAATCCATCTGCCAATATCGACACAGGAGGATGTATCGCAAAAGTATACGGATGCACAGATACCGCTTCTATCAACTATGACTCCACAGCCAACGTCAACAATGGCGCATGTATCCCCAAGGTATATGGCATCACTGACTCGGCCTGTGTGAATTATAACGCACATGCGAATGTCCCTAGTGGGGTATGTATTCCTCTAGGCATATCGCAGACATCCAATCCGATATCATTTGAGCTGATACCAAATCCATTCAGCAATAGTACTACGATCAGGATAGATGCTAAAACACTTCTTGTCAATGCTTCAGTAGTGTTCTATGATATGCTGGGTCAGCAGGTAGATGCTATCGCTATACCGGCCGGTGCGAATGAAGTAGTATATACCAATACGAAACTGGCATCAGGTATATACATGGCAGCGGTAATGAGCAATGGTAAAGTAGTAGCAGTCAAGAAAGTAATAGCAGAGTAGAAGTGGTAAAGGTTATCAGTCTGCAACTTTAGCAAACAGGCTAATATTGCTTTTGATATATTGTTTTATGATGGCTCTTTCTGGATCGATCACAGTGTTGAACTGATCTTCTATTGGTTCAAATTCTTTATGCTCCAGATATAGTTTCGCGAATTCCTCCAGCGTTTTTTCTCGTTCCAGTATTTCTTTCTTCTGATGATAGATTGATCTTGCTTCATCTATGATAGATACTATCTGCACAGCTCCCCATAATCGGAGATGATCTGATAGGGGGCTGTCAAAAATATAACTTCCATAACCATTTTCTATCAACTGGATGAAGCCACCATTACAAACTTCGCCATCCATTACACCAAATGCTAAAAGTATGTTTTGTTCGGTAGTAAATTTGTTTTGAACCTGACCCGTTGGGTCGGAAGAAAGTACCTGGAAATATTTCTCTATGAAAAGTAAAAGATACTTTCCTGCATTATTTTGAACAGCATCAAGTTCATGCTTTTCTATCACCGGCACCATCGCGTCGCTCATTCCTGCGTATGCTTTTTCCGGCCAAATCCAAAGTCGATCCGGTAATAGAATAGAGGCAGGAAGCCTAGTTGATAGACAAGTTCGGGCTGGGTTTGTCCCTGTATGTATTGTATACGGAGTATGTTCTTTTCTCCTGTTACATTGACCAGATCGATACCTAGTTCCTGAGTCAGGTGCTTACGGCTATTCCATGAATAATTAACCTTGATGTCGAGTCTGAAATATGGCTTGAACTCAAACTTATTCCGCTCATTATCTATCACCACTGGTTCATCTGCATATTTCGATTTGACAGTGTCAAATGGCGTATAGTGTTGTCCGCCGCCGAAGGTCACTTTGCCACCTATGCCGATAGTATTGATCCTTTTCTTACCCCATTTAAATTCTTTCGTACCCAGCAGGTTCATGACGTAGTGCCCGTTGAAATCGGAGTTCCACCAGAGGCCGTCGCTGGCCCTGTAGCGTGCATCATAGAGCGAACCTGAGAACATCGCGAACCAGTTGTGTGTGAAGAATTTTTCCACTGTCAGCTCTATACCGTAGTTTCGGCCTATGCCTTTATTCACGAGTTTATATGGGAAGAAACGATCAAACCCTGTTCCTTCATTGATGATAGAGTAGGATGATGAGAAGGTATCGACCGGCAGGTCAAAGATATATTGGAAATAGGCTTCCACCTTGATCCTGACATCGCTCCGGAAGAATACATCATAGCTGCCTACCAGATGGAATGAACGGGTGAACCCCAGGTTCTCATTTCGCAATCTGGTATTGTTGGGATCGGCATAATCATCACGCTGAAAGTAGACATAATAGGGCTGAGTCTGGCTATGCAGGCCTGTCCCGAAAGCGATAGATTGGTTTTGATTAAACTTATATTTGATAGAGGCGCGAGGCTCTAAGCTCCATGAACCATTGAGCGAAAAGATCTGACCATTCAGGCCGGCTGTGGCAGTCACCTTACTGCTAATGTTATATTTCCACTGGATATATGGCATAAAGAGGAAATGCACTCCTTTGTAGTCCAGTCTCCGTTCCCATTGGAAGGTACCAAGGTTCAGATTGGAGTCTATATAATTAAAGACAAGCATTTCCGAATTCATACCAAAGCGGATGGAATGTTTTGAGTTGATCTTATAATTTCTGAAAAAATTGGCGCTGAATTTAGACTCGACAAATTTATAACCCATCTGGCGATAGAGGCCATCTACTACAAAGTTACCTGTAGTAGAGTCTACGTGGCGGACCACCTGATTGTAATGGTCTGTGATAAGTGTGCTGGATGCAGCAAATGTTATTTTTGAATAGCATTTCTCACTGATAGGGCGGGTATAGTTGAGTCCGATAATACCAAGTCCTGATTTAAAGTATTCATCGACATTGTTGGTAGCATATATGTCCTGCCCACCGGGTCTCAGATCAGTGCTGGTGATAAACTGAATAGTACTGTATCCGCCTATACCAAACACAGAAACTGATCCGCCCTTTTTCAGCGGGAAATTAAGCTTGAAATTCAGGTCCTGATAATGTGGCACGGCTGTAGTACCGATGTCCACGCCCATTTTGACCAGCAGGTCAAGGGTGGAATATCTGTAGCCGACGATGTAAGATGATTTGTCATCCTTGTTTAGCGGCCCTTCGGCAAATACATCGGCGCCGAGTATACCCCATTGGATAGAAGCCTCGTGGTTTTCATCATTGCCGTTCTTCAGCTTTACATCAAATACTGCTGATAAAGCATTGCCATATTCTGCCGGGAATGCTCCGGTAAAGAAGTCTGAATTACCCAGCGTTTTACTATTAAGGATGTTAACTGAGCCTCCGGTCGTGCCCGCTATCGCAAAGTGGGATGGATTTGGGATGTCGACGTTTTCCACTTTCCAGAGCACCCCTAGTGGAGAGTTTCCTCTGACCACTATATCATTTCTGGAGTCATCAGTGCCGGATACACCTGCGAAGTTTGAGGCCATACGTGCCGGATCATCGCGGCTGCCTGCATATCTGGATGTCTCCTCTATAGTGAATGACCGGGCACTGACCTGCGCCATTTCATTGATGGTTTCGCCTTTTCTTTTGCCTGTGGTCACTTGTACCTCTTTCATCTCAGAGATGGTCGGGTCCATCTCGATCTTTAGTATTACTTGTTTGGCAGCTGTCACAGGGGTATTGGGTATCGTTACTTTATTGTAGCCGATATAGCTGGCAGTGATGTTTACACGGCCTACGGGCACTTTCTCTATTCTGAAGTAACCACGTTCGTCCGTAGCAGAACCGCCTAGCAGTTTGTCGCCTACATAGATCGCCACATTGACGCCAAATAGCGGCGAGTTACTTTCTCTATCAATGATACTGCCTCTGACAGTTTGTGTAATGTTGGAAGTCTGGGAAACACAGGTCCCGATAGAAAGAATGAAAAAAATAATGAGTATTGTGTGTTTCATGCGTTGAGGGGAAGCGCAATTTTTATAGTAACACGGAAAAATACCTATTGTTGTTTCACTTCAGCAACATTGTCTACGAAGTAGTTGGTCTCACCCTGCCAGATGAATGCATGTTTGATCTCTCTGTAATGCAGTGTGACACTTTTGCCCTCTAAGTGGGACAGCGTCTCTGCCACAGCAGGATCTTTGACAGAGAAATCCCAGATATTGTTCATCAGGCCACCCTGAGGCACCTGGCTCAGGCCTATCTGATTGAGCTCGCCTTCGTAGGTCTTGAATACATTTCCTTTTTTTGAAAATTTAATAAGGATCCCTGCACGGTTTCCTTCGCTATAAGTATATTGGGTATAGGCATAGTACAAACCTAGTATCAGGACGAGTACTGCCAAAAATATCAGACTGGCTTTTTTCATGTTTTTTATTTTGCGAACTAAATATACCTTCTTTTTGCAATTGGTGTATTCATAATTAATGAACAGCAATTTGTTTACAAAGTCGTACTTTATTTGATATGAAAACTATCGAAGTTTAAAATAGTTATTTTGATAGATTCACAGAAAGTGTATTTTAGCCCTGCTTATCTCATAATAGGCAAATAATAAAACATATACATGGGTACAATTATATCATCGGTTGTTTTTCTGGTCTTCGTCGGCACTGCATTCTATTTTGCCTATCGGGGCTTTCATGGCGTCTACCGCAATATCATGCTCGGCCGCCCCGAGGACCTGTCTGACAATAAAGGCGAACGCTTCAAGACCATGATGCTGGTGGCTTTCGGGCAGAAGAAGATGTTCAAGCGCCCCATAGCAGCCTTGCTCCACCTCACTATATATGTATCATTTGTCATCACCCAGATAGAGCTCATTGAGATATTCATTGACGGCGCTTTCGGCACACACAGGATCATCTATCATGCATGGGAGCATATCCCTGCATTGAGAGCGCTATATGTTTTTACGATTGACTTCATTGAGGTATTGTCGCTGCTTACTTTTGCAGTGACTGTTGCATTTCTGTACAGGCGCGATCTGTTAAAACTGCCACGCTTTACTTCACTTGATCTGAAAGGCTGGCCTAATCTCGATGCACATCTCATCCTTGTATTTGAGATGATACTGATCACCTGCATCTTTATGATGAACAGTTTTGACATGGCTGCCAATAACAATGAGTATGGTTTCTGGCTCAGTGGTATCATAGCAGGATGGTGGAGTGGAGCGGACCAGGGACTGCTGGAGATATTTGAGAAGATCGGCTGGTGGGGACACCTTGCAATGGTGATGGTCTTCCTTGTATATCTGTCATACTCTAAGCATTTGCACATCCTTCTCGCATTTCCTAATACCTATTTCTCCCGCCTCACACCAAAAGGCTATATCGCCAATATGCCTGCGGTGACCCGCGAAGTAAAGCTGATGCTCGATCCTAATGCACAGGTAGAGCCCGGCCCTGCAGACGGCAGCACACCTAAGTTTGGAGCGAAGGATATTTTTGACCTGAGCTGGAAAAACCTCCTCGATGCATATACCTGCACCGAGTGCGGACGCTGCACTGCACAGTGCCCTGCTAATCTCACAGGCAAGAAACTCTCTCCGCGCAAGATCATGATGGATACACGTGACCGTATGGAGGAAGTGGCTGTAGTGCTAGATGCCAATAAAGGAATATGGAAAGACGATGGCAAATCGCTGATCGAAAATGGCCACATTAGTGTTGAAGAACTTCGCGCTTGTACCACATGTAACGCTTGTGTCGAAGAATGCCCGGTCAATATATCACCGCTGGATATCATCGTGCAGCTACGCAGGAGCCTGATCATGGAGGATTCGAACTCGCCGAATGAATGGAACGGTATGTTTGCTAATCTGGAGAATAACGCGGCCCCATGGCAGTTTTCGCAGCAGGACAGATTGAATTGGGAGAGTGATAATTAAAAGTTAAGAGTTAACAATTAAAAATTAAGCGTGAACGGCGAGAAGTTTGATAAAGTTAAGTTCAAGAAGCGCATATATACTCTTGTCTTGAAAATACTAAAGAGTCTTGAAAAGCTACCTAAAGATAATGTGACCTATAAGTTGTCAGACCAGTTGATAAGGAGCAGTACCAGTGTAATTGCAAATTATGTCGAAGGACAATCGGCTATATCGAAGAAAGAGTTTATCAGTTTTCTTCAAATTGCACTAAAATCTGCTAATGAGAGTAAACTATGGCTGGCAATGCTGAAAGATATGGAGAAAATGAAAAGTAATGAAAGTGAAGCACTATTGGATGAAATGAATGAGATTTCGAAAGTGCTAACACAAAGTTTGATCACATTGAAAAAATCAAACGTCAAGTAAACTATTAATTTTTAACTATTAATTATTAACTCTCATGGAGGTAAAGACAATGGCGGACTACGCCGCGAATGGTGACAAACCTGATGTGCTTTTTTGGGTAGGATGTGCAGGTAGTTTTGACCAGCGCGCTCAGAAGGTCACACGTGCATTTGTGAAAATACTCAATCATCTCGGCATCAAGTTTGCGGTGCTGGGCACTGAGGAGAGTTGCACCGGTGACCCTGCCAAACGCGCAGGAAATGAGTTCGTATACCAGATGCTGGCATTGCAAAATATAGAAGTGATGAACGGCTATGGCGTGCAGAATATCGTCACAACATGTCCTCACTGCTTCAATATCCTCAAAAATGAATATCCATCTCTCGGCGGCAAATATAAAGTAAAGCATCATACTCAGTTCCTGCAGGAGCTGATAGATCAGGGCAAGATCAAGATCACCGAAGGTGGCAGTTTCAAAGGTAAGACCATCACCTACCATGACTCCTGCTATCTCGGCCGTGCGAATGAGGTCTACGAAGCTCCGCGTAAGGTACTCGAACAACTCGATGCAGAGCTCGTCGAAATGAAAAGCTGCAAGACACGCGGCCTCTGCTGTGGTGCGGGTGGTGCGCAGATGTTCAAGGAGGATGAAAAAGGCACAATGCGTATCAACGAAGCTCGTGCCATAGAGGTAGAAGAATCGGGTGCAGAGATCGTGGCTGCCGCCTGTCCGTTCTGTAGTACTATGCTTAGTGACGGTATGAAAGTCAGAAACCGTCCTGATGTCAAGGTCTTCGATATAGCGGAGCTGCTGGCAGCAGGGCAGGGGCTGGAGACGATATAGTAATTTACAATTGACAATGAAATACACCTATGCAACATTGTAAAATATTAGTTTCCTTCTTACTTACTATATTGATTTATGGTTGCAGTGACAAGAATAAATTTGAGTCCAGAGGATTTAATGTCAGTACCACGAAAGATAGTACGCTTGTCATAAGAGATAATGCTTTTCAGCTTTTCCTTTTTCATCCAACAGACGACAGCGATAATACTAGTTTTGATATACCTTTTATGGGTAATTTATTATATTTTAATATCGATGATAAAGAGGGTAATTGGTCATTCGGGCAGTTACAGAATAAAATTTTGGAAGGTAAACTTCTTCAATTTGACAAATATCAGGCAGTAACCTCTGTATCATGGTTCCATGATAATCAACTGTTTTATTGCTATACTGTTTCTCCGTTAAGAACGAAGGCTGTGAACTTTAATAATATGAAACTTGATCATATTCATCCACCTAATTTTATAGTTAATAAGGATTCGTTGCTTTACCATTTTACTATTGAACAAAACACATATCCTATAGTCTTAAGCGGGATGGATTGTAAATACAAGTTTATAGAATTTAGAGATGATATGGTTTCTAATGTAAGAGACTTTTATATTAAAGTTGATTCTTTGCCTTTTACTGTTGGTGTTGATTATCACGAAGGTGATGGTAAACCAATAAAATACTACCAATGGAATAGCTCAACCGATTCTGTTATTGAAGTAAAGGTTAATCAGCTATAATATGTGTTCAAATTATAAACCACCCACACTGGCGCGGATGTTACATCCGTGCCTCCAGTTTTTTGGTCACGGAACTAAGTTCCGCGACAGTTATATGTCCACCTGATATCATTGCTATCAAGATCAAAAACCCCTTACAGTTGCTCGGCTATGCTGAGTAACATACTTATGTTCTCGTGGCTGTGACACAAACAGCGTAAGCATCTTCGTGGCAGCATAGCTGCATGAACATATACAGTCACTCGGTAGAACCGAGCGACTGGGATCTGATATCATTGCTATCCCACACTGGCGCGGATGTTACATCCGTGCCTCCAGTTTTTTAGTCACGGAACTAAGTTCCGCGACAGTTATATGTCCACCTGATATCATTGCTATCAAAAACAAAATCCCCTCTAGGTCGGAAAATGGAAATTGATTTTGGATTTGCTATATTTGTATATTAATCAGTAAAAAAGCAAATGAGCAATTCACAGCAACCCAATCCCATCTCAGCCTATATCGGAATAGCTGGTGCTGCAGGTATGGCCGTGAGTGACGTTATATTGCTCAGTGTGCCGGGTGCAGGATGGGAGTCGGATATGTCGAGTTTTAGTTCGCTGGCGCATGTCTCGCTGCTGCGCATGACTGTCGGGCCACTTATCGGTTTGGTTTGTTCCTTCTTTATTTGCTTCGGTTTCTGGTATATCAGGCAGATGCTCGCCCACCTGAATGAAAAACTATCTATGCTGATGTTCATATCACTTGCATCTATGATGGTATTTGGCGGAGCATTTCATGCCGGATATTTTTTTGCGGGACGTGCGCTATACGAGGGTAATACAATCCTATATAACGCCTTTATTTCTCAGCTGGAGATAATGTCTTATCTGAGTATACCCGGACTGCTGATAGGGACAGGGATATATATTTACCTGACAGGTTTCGTGCCAAATGGTTTCCCTAAGTGGCTGAAATTTACTAACCTGCTTGTGCTTCAGGGTATTTTTCTGGGAGTGTTTATGATATTGCCAGCACCCATCGGCGGCTATATCAAGCCAACTTTCGTCAATCTGGCCTCTCTGACATTCTTTATCATTAATTTGAGAGCAGCGGAAAATTGAATCCAGAGCTTTTGTAATTTCAATATACCATATACGTCTATATGGATATGAAGCTACTAACAGAGATAAGGCAATGTACTATTTGCGCAAAGCATTTGCCCAATGGGCCCAAACCTATCCTTCAGGCCAGTCCATCATCCCGGATACTGATCATTGGTCAGGCACCGGGCCAGAAAGCCCATGATACAGGAGTGCCCTGGAATGATCCGAGTGGGGATAGATTAAGACTGTGGCTGGGAGTGAACAAAGATAAATTTTATGATCCCGATTTATTTGCATTGATGCCGATGGGGTTCTGCTATCCGGGCAAAGGAAAGAGTGGTGATATAGCACCACGGCCCGAGTGTGCACCTAAATGGCATCAACGACTCTTGGATAAACTACCAAATATTCAACTGACTTTGCTCATTGGGCAGTATTCTCAAAGATACTACCTGAAAGATGATATCAAGCCAACGCTCACAGATACCGTTTCGGCATATCGCGAATACCTGCCAAATTTTTTGCCACTGCCACATCCATCTCCCCGCAATCAGGCATGGTTCAAGAACAATCAATGGTTTGAAAAAGATGTATTGGCAATTTTGAGGGAGAAGGTAAAAACCGCCTCAGGTGATCAATCATAAAACAAAAAATCCCGGGATGAAACCAGGGATTCTTTATCAATTAAACAAAAACAAAAAACTTTTTAATCTTCGTCTTCGAATTCTTCTCCGCCGTATCCGTTCGGATTATCATCCTGAAAGTCTTCTAGCCTGAAATCTTCTCTGCGCAGAAATGCTTCGTTCTTTACCTTGATCATATTGAGCCTGTCGAGGCGGAATGAGCGATAGTCATTGCGAAGCCTGCACCATGCCACCAGATTACGTTTGCGGTCTTTATAGACTACTGCCATCGGCTCTACTTCACGCAATGTAACACCTTTCTCTTTCGAATCATATTCGATTATCGCTATCAGCGAATTATCTATGGCATTGTTGACAGTACTGAGAAGATTGGGAGAATAGTGCATTTGCTTGCGCTGCGCTGCACTGCGCGCGTATGTAGAGCTTCCATTCATTGTATCCGGGTTTAGTTATCACGAATATATAAAAATTATCCACACACTTTGCAAATATTTCTATAAGATTTAACAATTGGATAATGAAAGATTTTATCTCTATCAGTCGCCCAAAGTTTCCTCCAGTATGGCTATTTTTCTCAGTGCATCTTCTTTCTTTTTATTCTCGGTTTCCAGTACCTGAGCGGGTGCATTGGAGACGAACTTCTCATTGGCGAGCTTCTTCTCAATAGATGCCAGAAAGCCTTTTGTATAGTCCAGTTCCTTTAGGAGTTTTTCTCTTTCGGCTGCTTCGTCTTTGATCTCTCCGGTGCGTACATAGAATTTGTAATCCTTTATGACTATTGTTTGATTGACCACGAAATGATGTGAGGGTTCACCGGATACAAATTCATCAAGCTTACAGAGCTTTATGATCTTGCTGGCGAAATCTCCAAACTGAAGCGCATCTTTATTGACTGTATAATGAACACTGACAGGTTCGTGATTTTTCTTTTGTGCCTTGGCACGCACCTCACGGATGCCGGTGATAATGTCGATCGCCAGGTCAGCCTGTGCGAGGAGTGTTTCATTGAGTTTAGAGTAAGCAGGATATGCAGACACACAGATACTATCGAGGTCAGTTCTTTCCTGCATCAGTTTATATATCTCCTCGGTGACGAATGGCATGATAGGGTGCAGTATCTTCATTAGCCGCTCAAAGAAACCGATCGTAGCATCGTAGGTAGCCTGATCTATCGGCAGCGCTTTTCCATCTACAAACTCCGGTTTGATCATCTCCAGATACCATGAGCAGAAATCATCCCAAATGAGTTTGTACACTGTCATGAGTGCATCACTGATGCGGTATTTGCTATAGTGGTCTTCGAGCTGCTCCATCACCTTATTGCACCTCGCATCAAACCAATCTATAGCTATCTGATTAGCCGGATTGCTACCTGCTTCGATCTCCCAGCCTTTGACGAGACGGAAGGCATTCCATATTTTATTGGTAAAGTTTCTGCCTTGTTCGCAGAGGCCCTCGTCAAACAGCAGATCATTTCCTGCGGGTGAACAATACAACATCCCTGCACGAACGCCATCAGCGCCGTACTTGGCTATCAGGTCGAGTGGGTCGGGAGAATTGCCAAGTGACTTGCTCATCTTTCTACCCAGTTTATCGCGGACTATGCCCGTCAAATACACATTGGTAAATGGTTTGTCATTGCGATATTCATAACCTGCGATGATCATCCTCGCGACCCAGAAGAAAAGAATCTCAGGCGCTGTTACGAGATCATTGGTTGGGTAGTAGTAGTTGATGTCTTTGCCGTTCGGATTCTTGAATCCGTCAAAAACAGAAATAGGCCACAGCCATGATGAGAACCATGTATCCAGCACATCTTCATCCTGAGTGACATCATTGGTTTTGAGCAATGCGATGGCTTCCTCTTTTGTCTTACAGACCACAGTATTGCCTTTGCCATCATACCATGCGGGTATCTGCTGCCCCCACCAGAGCTGGCGGGATATACACCAGTCGTGTACATTCTCCATCCAGTGCTTATAGGTATTGATAAACTTTTCAGGGATCAGTTTGATATTGCCATTAAGGACATTCTCCAGTGCCGGTTTTGACAGCTTATCCATCTTGAGAAACCACTGCATGGACAGCCTCGGTTCTATGACAGCGCCTGTGCGCTCTGATGTACCGACCTTGTTTTTGATCTCATCTATTTTGACGACCTGCCCTAGTTCCTTCAGGTCCTCGATGATCTTTTTGCGAACTGTAAATCTATCTTCACCGATATAGAAACCCGCAGCAGGGCTCATCTTTCCCGCAGGGGTCAATGTATCCACCACTTCCAGATTATGCTTAATGCCAAGGTTGTAGTCATTGATATCATGAGCAGGAGTTACCTTCAGTGCACCGGTACCAAACTCTATATCAATATAGTCATCAAAGATCACAGGCACTGCACGATTGACCAGAGGGATGATAACCTTTTTGCCTTTCAGATGGGCATACCGCGGATCGTCAGGATGCACACACACGGCAGTATCACCCAGAATGGTCTCCGGGCGTGTAGTGGCTATGGTGATCCATTCATCGTCAGTGTCAGCTATTTTGTATTTGACATAAAATAATTTTGAGTTGACCTCTTTGTGTATCACCTCTTCATCGCTGATGGCAGTAAGACCCTGCGGGTCCCAGTTGACCATACGCACGCCACGGTATATCTGGCCTTTTTTATGCAGGTCAATGAATACATCGATGACAGCTTCGCTCAGATCATCTTCCATAGTAAATCGAGTACGCTTCCAGTCGCATGATGCACCCAGTTTCTCGAGTTGTTTGAGAATAATGCCACCGTATTTTTCTTTCCACTCCCATGCGTATTTGAGAAACTCTTCACGTGTCAGGTCTTTTTTGTCTATACCTTTTTCTTTGAGCATGGCGACAACCTTGGCCTCTGTCGCGATAGATGCATGGTCAGTGCCGGGCACCCAGCAGGCGTTCTTGCCCTGCATACGGGCCTTGCGGATTAGGATGTCCTGGATAGTATTGTTGAGCATGTGGCCCATATGGAGCACACCTGTCACATTAGGTGGCGGGATTACGATAGTATATGGCTCGCGCTCGTCGGGCTCGGAGTGAAAAAAGTCCTGCTCAAGCCAGTATTTATACCACTTGTCTTCTACACTCTTGGGGTCGTATGTTTTTGCTAATTCCATGTTTGTATATGTTTTTTCACCCCTAAATCCTCGCCACGGCGAGGACTTGAACAGTCTTCGCCTATTGTATTAAAGCCCCCTTTAGGGGTTTGGGGGTAATCCTCGTCAAAAATAAGGACTGTGAATATAATGAATACTGATTTGTTTTTGATGAGAGAACAGCAAGAAGCCTCTAATCTGACTTTAAATGCTCAAGATCGTCCAAATCTTTAGGGCGATGGACAGCTTTTTTTGTGGCTATCAGGTCTCTAATATCTATCATACGGACTTGAATTCCATCATATTTGACCAGTTCAGAGTGAGTGTAAGTGGATTCAAAATCAAGGCCTTTGACAGCAGTTAAGATCTCTATACAAACAGGGGGCTTGCCAAACGTAAATACATCAAACTCGGATAGATCAAGGAATTTTTCTCTGGTCACATCAAAAAAAGACATTCCAAAATCCGAAAATGCTTTTGTCAAACAAGTGTAGTTTTCAGATGTCGGTTCGACCCATATATCAAGGTCTCCTGTTGTACGATTATACCCGTGATAAATGACTGCATAGCCACCAATCAGTATGTATCGAACGTTGGATTTTTCTAGGGAGATTAGAAAATCACTAAAATCGGGATTGAAGACCTTACCCATTTTTTCGCATCTTAATGAGTTTGCGCTCCATCGGCGGAGGATTGTCATAGTCTATACCAAATGCACAACAGGTAAGATACCAGGCTGCCCGCCATCTTTCCTGAGGTGGCTGTGATAGCCAATATTCAGTAGTATTTGCTGATTCCTTTTTGGATTGGATACTAAAAGCAGTCCTGTCTAACCTGTACATAGCTCAAAGTTGTGAAATTCTTTTTACGCAGGCAATATTATTTATAGCCTCCAGTTTATTTCCTTAATGCCATGCTCACGCAGATAGGTATTGGTTTTTGAGAATGGCTTGCTGCCAAAAAAACCCGCATGAGCGCTGAGAGGGGATGGGTGAGCAGATTTGATGACACAATGTTTCTTTGTATCGATGAGTGATTCTTTGTTTTGAGCGAATCGCCCCCAAAGGATGAATACCACATGCTCTTTGTGATCAGATATGGCTTTGATCACTGCATCTGTATATTTCTCCCAACCCGCATTTTTGTGTGAGGCTGCCTCAGAGTCATTGACAGTGAGTACCGCATTGAGCAGGAGCACACCTTGTTTAGCCCATGATTCAAGATTACCATGAGGCGGTGCATCAATATTCAGATCGCTTTTAAGTTCTTTAAAAATATTGACGAGAGATGGTGGCTGAGGGATACCCTGCGGCACGGAGAAAGACAATCCATGTGCCTGGCCCGGCCCGTGATATGGGTCCTGACCGAGTATGACCACTTTGACATGGTCAAATGGAGTGAGATTAAAGGCATTAAATATCTGCGATCCCGGAGGATAGACTTTTTTCCCTTTTTGTTTCTCCGTCAGGATAAACTGTTTGATAGTAGCGAAATACGGCTGCTCAAATTCATGTGCTAGTACCTTTTTCCAGCTTGGGTCGATATTTACACCATCACTCATGCCCTAAATATAAAAAAGCCTCTCGGTTTAACCGAGAGGCTTTAACTTTAGACAAGAGTATGTGGAAATTATTTTTTCTTACTGCTGCCGCCTTTGCTGCCACCTAGTTTGAATGTCACACCTGCGCTCACGAATGTCTTGCCAAAGCCGATCTCGCCATTGATACCTATCCTATCATTGAAGAAGTAGTGTACGCCTACTTGAGGTCCCACATAGAACAAGCCATCTAAGTTCGTGCCATAATATGCATCAGCAGGGTGTATAGCTACGCCACCACCAAGACTAAGGCCCACATAGATATCCAGTTTGTCTGCATGAAGATTTTTGCCTGTCTTGTCGGCTATCAACTGATAGAAGTGGAAGTTTGCCAGACCGCCGAAAGCGACATTAAATTCACTTCTGTAACCGGTATAATAGCCACCATACCCATATACACCTCCCGCATAACCATAATTGGCCGGTCTGCCGCCCAACATAACATTAAATCCTACTCCTACATACTTATGTACTGCAAATTCTCCCTGAAAGTAAAGTTCAGCTGTAAGTGGGGAATAAAATCCGGTATAGTAGGTATATCCTACAGGAATGTGAAACAAATCGGCGCCGCCTATACTGACAGTGAGCATTTTCGTACTGTTGTCAAAAGCCTGTGCTTTGGTTTGTATACTAGCGAACGAAATCATCGCGATCATCACTAAAGTCTGTAACTTTTTCATAAAACATTTTGATTTGGGTTAAATAAACGTTGCGAAGTTATCAATAAACGATGGTGACTGCAAGTATAAAACTCATTGTTATTTACTTTCTTATCCTCGCGGACTAATAACTATTTGATTTTATTATATTTAATGGGATTTACCAAAAAGGCGACTTTATCAAAGTTGATACGCTGATATATTTCATAAGAATATACTCTGTTTCATGATTTACATCATATATATTGTCAGTATTTGATATACAACTATCATATTGTAGATCAATAGAATATTAGAACTTTAAACGTAGCTTTGCGTAAGAAATAGTATATAAATCATACCCCCAAAAATGAAAATCAGCCAATTTAAAATAGGACCGGATCAGAAAATGGAATTGACTACAGATACAGGTGTAAACCTGGTCTTGGTATTCGCTGACAGGACACAGCTCGAAAATGGAATACAGATATCTTTAGCACATACCTTCCCCAATGCTAAAATAGTGTATTGCAGTACGGCAGGTGAGATCATGAACGACAGTGTATCTGAGGGTACGGTCTGTATCACAGCTATTCATTTTGAGAAGACAGCGATCAGGACATCGCTAATAAATATCGCAAATTTCAAAGACAGTATAGAGGCGGGCAGCGCCATAGTCAAGAGTCTCCTTGGCCTGCATCTGAAGCATATACTTGTTTTTGCTGACGGACAGATGGTCAATGGCAGTGACCTAGTCAGCGGTATGAATGAGGCCTTGCCTCCCGGCGTGACCATATCAGGAGGACTGGCCGGTGATGGCGCCCGGTTTGAGAAGACACTCGTCGGCCTCGATGATAATATCCAGATAGGAAATATAGCAGCCATAGGACTTTACGGTGAGAAACTGGAGGTAAGCTATAGCAGCCGTGGTGGCTGGGACTCTTTCGGCCCGGACCGGAAGATCACTAAATCCAGCGCTAATGTTCTTTATGAATTAGATGGAAAATCTGCACTATCTTTGTATAAAAAGTATCTGGGCGATCTTGCGGCACAGTTGCCGGGATCAGCTTTGTTGTTTCCTATAGCAATTCGTGTTGGAGAAACAGGGCAGCCACTGGTGAGGACCATATTATCGATCAATGAGGAGGACCAGAGTATGACATTCGCCGGCAATATGCCCGAAGGAGCTTATGCCCGACTGATGAAGGCAAATTTTGACAGGCTGATTGATGCGGCAGCAGGTGCAGCAGAGACATGTCTTGATACCCTGGATAAAACGCCGCCTCAGCTGGCACTATTGGTATCATGTGTAGGCAGGCGGATCGTACTCGGCCAGCGGATCGAAGAAGAAATAGAAAGTGTAAGAGATGGATTTGGAAAGGATACAGCATTGGCAGGTTTTTATTCCTACGGAGAGATATCTCCACTGGGGTCGGCCGCAGGCTGTGAATTATATAATCAAACAATGACCATTACGGCATTCAGAGAACTATGAACGAACTTCAGTTGAACAAACTATTGCTAAAGCAGATATCCAAGAAATATGGAGACGTCAGCACCTTGCCCCCTGAGATGCAGGAGCTGTTTATCAATATAAGTCAGACATATGACCACTATGAACGCGAAATGCAGCTGATAGAGCGGTCTATGGACCTCAGTTCTGAGGAGATGAAGGAGATATATAACAAGGTAGAGCAGCAGAAGCTCATGCTCGAAAACTCCAATGATGCACTGAGGCGATATGCATTCATCGTATCCCATGATCTCAAAGAGCCACTACGTACCATATCGAGCTATCTGCAGCTGATCGAAATGCGTCTGGGAGATAAACTGGACGGAGAAACCAAAGAGTTTATGGCGTTTTCTGTCAATGCGGTCAAGAGGATGAAAGGTATGCTGGAGGCCGTACTAGACTATTCACAGCTGGAGAGCAGGATGTCTTTTGATAATGTAGACCTCGAAATGGTATTCAGATCGACATTTGAGAACCTCCAGGAGATCATATCTGAGACAGACACCGTGATATTAAAAAAAGCAGCTCTGCCAAAGATATCAGGAGACAGGTTTCAACTCATTCAGCTATTCCAAAATCTGGTACATAACTCTATTAAATTCAGAGGCGCTAAGAACCCAAATATAGTCATAGAATATTCCAACTCTCCGCAGAAGCACCTGATTTCGATCATGGACAATGGTATCGGGATAGCTGAGAATAACAGGCAGCAGGTCTTCCAGCTCTTTGGGCGCCTTCATACCATCGATAAATATGACGGTCTGGGCATGGGCCTCGCCATCTGCAAGAAGATAGTAGAAAACCATCATGGCGAGATCAATATCGACCCCGGTTTTGATCATGGACTGAAGATCGATATTTCATTCCCTATTGCGGCTTAATAAAAATTTTTTTGGGGACTGCAATTAGCGTGAGTCTTTTTCACTCGTGTATAGCTACCCTATTCATCATGATATTTACAGCCACAAAAGCGAATTAAACTACCTTCGCCAAAATACCGTTTTAGCATGAAGATGACTTTTGATGACTTGAATCTGAATAAGCAGCTGCGCAATGCGCTGGCAGATCTCCACTTTACGCATCCTACTACCATACAGCGCAAGTCTTTTGCGGTGATCATGTCGGGGCGCGATATAGTGGGTATAGCACAGACGGGTACCGGCAAGACTCTATCCTATCTGCTGCCTATCCTGCGTCAGTGGGAGTTTAGTAAGGAAACTACGCCACGCGTATTGATCATGGTGCCCACACGCGAGCTGGTGGTGCAGGTCGTAGAGACCGCCCGGGAGCTGAGCCGCTACATGAGCGTCAAAACGGTGGGCGTATATGGCGGCGGGAATATAAACCTACAGATGGCTGCCCTGCAGGAGGGCGCAGATATAGTGGTGGGTACGCCCGGCCGCGTGTACGATCTGGCTGTCAGGGGCAGCCTGAAGATGAAGTCGATCAGGCGGTTGGTGATAGATGAGGTGGATGAGATGCTGGGCCTGGGATTCAAGACTCAACTGAAAGATATAATGCGACTGCTGCCGCAGCGGCGCCAGAACCTGATGTTTAGCGCGACGCTGACCGATGATGTAGAGCTGCTGATCAATGACTTCTTCAATAATCCTGAGAAGATCGAGGCAGCGCCTGCAGGTTCGCCGCTGGAGAATATCACGCAGACCGCTTATAAAGTACCTAACTTCCATACCAAAATAAATCTGCTGGAGCTGCTGCTGCGCACCGACCCCACTATGACGAAGGTATTGGTCTTCGCAGGTACCAAGAAGATGGCGGATGATATTTTTGCGATCATTGGAGAGAAATTCCCCGGCAGTGTTGGCGTGATACACTCTGACAAGACGCAGCCCAACCGCTTTGATACGGTAGCGAAATTTCAAAATAATACATACCGTGTACTGATAGCTACTGACATCATAGCCCGCGGCCTGGACATATCGGAGGTGAGCCATGTGATCAACTTTGATGTGCCGGATGTGCCGGAGAGCTACATCCACCGCATAGGCCGCACCGGCCGTGCGGACCAGAAGGGACAGGCTATCACATTCGTGAGCGAGGGTGAAGTGAAATACAAGACAGCGATAGAGAAACTGATGAAGAAAAAGATAAAGCTCCTGCCAAGTCCTGAGGGGCTAGAAATATCTACCGAACTCACAGCCGCAGAAACTCCTAAAACTGATATCGGGAAAGTCCTCGGAAAGGCTCGCGCACCACAGGGAGAAATGGCCTTTCACCGGAAGTCAGAGAAGAACATGAAAGAGAACTTCCACCTAACACGTGACATGAAGCATAGACTTAAATACGGCAAGCCCCTGAAGAAGAAGCCGAAGAAGTAGAGACTATGGTAGAATCGAATTCTATTGATTTTGCTTATCGCATATAGTTGATGGTGGGAAACACCAACAACGGCGGAGAATTTTTATTATATTTAGAAATAAATAGACTACATGTTAATTGTCTAGAATAAATAACCACTAAAAAACATCTTATGGCGGGGAAAAGATTTCACCTTGGAAATGGAGAATATAAAAGCTATATAATTCGTGATGGCGGAAATAATGATTTTGTAGTGAAACGATTTGAAAAATTAATGTTCCCTCCCTCTGATAAAGAATATACATACATTGGTCAAGCTCGATCATTTGATGCGGCTTTTCAATTGGCCCTAAATGATGCTGGTCAATATGGTAGAATAACTCGTGTGGAAGATTACTAAAATTTAATAGAAGTCAGCAATTTCGCATTCAGCCTCCGCTCGTCCGCGTTTGTAACGCGGATGCTTTTATCATCGCGTTTCAAACGCGAAAGTATTTTACATCCTCGTCAGGAGACGAAGACGAGACTGGACAACAGAGCGACTGTGGAAAACTGCTTTGAATTTAGATCGGATATTTTATTTCGAACTTCGTAGCTTTGCAGCATTTAATAACACAAATAATATAATTGCCCATGCCAGCGAAGGATGATAAAATAGACCAGTTTATTTCTGCCATGTTTAGCCTGACCAATGCAATAGAAAGCGAGTTTGAGCATTGCTGTAAGATATGTGGCGAAATAAATAAAAAGGAATTAATGATCATAGCTTTTGTGGGAGACAATAAAAGTGCAAAAATGAGCGAGATAGCCGATTATTTAAAGGCGCCGTTAAGCACGCTTACAAGTATTGCGGATAAACTTGTTGCAAATAAGTTTCTGGTGCGTTACAACTCTGATGAAGACAGGCGCGTGGTGAAAGTCGCTCTTGGTGAAAAGGGACTGGAGTCTTATAAAGCGTTTTTAGCACGAAAGAAAACTATGACAAAAAAAGTCCTCTCACATTTCCACGAGAAAGAGCAAAATACTCTCATCAGCCAGACCAATCAGCTCGCTGACGCGATAATGTCTCAAAAGTAAAGCAAAAAAATTTGTTTATTAATTTCGAAGTTCGTAATATTGGATTGTCGAATTAAAATAGAATTAGGATCAACAGCTAGATTTTTTTATAATAATCATTTCAATTAAAACAAAAAACATGAACGAAAGCATATTAATAACCGGAGCAAATATCGGGCTTGGCAAAGAGACTGCTCGGCAGCTGGCATTGAGGCCGGAAACAAAAAAGATAATTCTCTTCTGCAGAAACCAATCGAAAGCCGAGGCAGCAAAGAAAGACCTGGAGCAGGAAACGGGGAAAAGGATCTTTGAAATCGTGATCGGAGATGTGTCGGATATAAATTCTGTAAGAAAAGCAGTAGAAAAAATAAAGGAACCTATCGATGCAGTAATCTTAAATGCAGGAGGAGTAGTAGGCAAAACGGCCGGCAAAATGACACCTTCCGGTATGAATGAATTAGCTGCTACCAATATTTTGGGCCATGTAGTTTTAGTCGACGAACTAATTAAACATGACAAGTTAAAGAAAGCAGTACTATTAGCCAGCGCGGAAGCTGTACCGGGAGTAAAGGCGCTTGGGATGAAACCGGTGGCCATGAAGACTTCTTCTGCAGATGAGTTTGCGGCTGTTCTGGATGGCTCATATTTTGGTAATAAGTTCGATGCGATGCAGGCATACGGCTATGTGAAATATGCAGGAACCATGTGGGCCCTGTCAATGGCAAGAAAATATCCCAACCTCAAATTTGTGGCTGTGAGCCCCGGCAATACAAAAGGAACTGATGCGCCAACTAATATTCCTCCGGCCATGCGATTTATGTTGAAGTACCTGATGATGCCTATCGTATTCCCATTGATAGGAGGAATGGTACATGAGCTGGCAGTAGGTGCCAAGCGCTTTGTAGATGCCATATCGGATGCGCGCTATAAAAGCGGTATTTTTTATGCCAGCAAAGAGGGTAAGTTATCCGGCGACATGGTCGACCAGAGCACTTTTTATACTGATCTGAAAAACACTACATTTCAAGATAACGCTGATAAGGCCATTCATCGTTTTATAAAATAGGCTTTTCGTGGTTGTTTCAGTTGCTCGGCTCTGCCGGGTAACGCTTTATGCCACTGTGGCTGTGCCACACTCTTTCGGACTTCTTCTATGCAGCAAGGCTGCGGGGACATATAGGGTCACTCGGCGTAACCGAGCGACTGTGGGGGTTTTTCTCTCTTAATGCCTATGCTGTTCGTAGATGAAGGAGGGTTTGTGCAGGGCTTCTACGAACCTTCATTGCTGAGCCCAGGAGTATGTAGGTCTGTAGAAGCCTACCCGCACCCCACGCGTCATCTACGGACAGCGTTTGTTTATTTTTGTTCTACCGAAAGCGGGTTATCCAAACTCTTTTGTAATTCTTTCATGCTAATGTCCCAGAGCAATTCCCTGTTCTCTTTAGTATTGAATTTGTTTTTAGTGCCAACGGCTTTTGAGTTTTTGAAATATTTTCCTGAAATATTGTTTACTTCTTCGGATGAAGCAAGATAAATGGAGGTGGCAGCTCCTTTTTCGGGGCTAACTGAAAAGGGTCTAGTTATATAGGCAAACATTTTTAACAACCCCGGGGCATTGTAAACCATTTGCGTTCTTACAATACCTGGATCAACATTATTTACGGTTACTTTTGTTCCTTTTACCTGTTCGGCTAGTTGCATGGTAAACATTAATGACAACAGCTTGCTATCTGCATAGGTATCCAAAACAGAAAATTTCTTTTCGCTTTGAAGGTTATTGATATCAAACCTTCCCTTTGAATATACCATAGAACATAAATTTATAATTCTTCCCTGTGTACTTTTCTTAATATAGTCAAGCAATAGATTGCTAAGAAAAAACTGAGATAGATAATTCACCTGATAGCACATCTCATAACCATCTTCGGTTAATTTTCTTTCGTTAGAAAATATTCCTATGTTATTGATAAGCACATCTAATTTAGAATACCTGCTTTTAAATGTTTCAGCTAATTGAATTACTTGTTTAAGAGATGTAAAATCTGCAAGTATGTAATCCACAATGCTGCCTGTAGAAAGTTCCTCGATTTCTTTTTTTACAGCTTCTGCTTTACCTTTATTTCTGCCTACAATTACAACTTTATATCCCTTTTTAGCAAGCCCTATAGCCGTTTGCTTTCCTATGCCATCAGTGGCACCTGTTATTAAACATATTTGTTGATTCATTTTGTCTTTTTAATTAATTAATTCTACTATTTTAATTCAGAGAGGGCTCACCAGTATATTATTCATTTTGACTGTGTCAAACCAAAAAGTTTGAAGGGGCAAAATTCAGTCATTCAGATAAATGGTGAAAGGTCTATATGGAGTGATTATTGGTCTAAACGGTGACTAATAAGTATTGCCACAGAATGTCGGTATACTGATGGTGAAGTGCCCGTATGCTTCTTAAAATATTTGCCAAAGAAAGACTGGTCACTGAATTGTAATACTTCTGCTGCTTGAGCTACATTCATGCCTCGTAATGACAGTAACAATTTAGCTTCTTTGATTACAGCTATACCAATAAGTTCGCCGCAGGTTTTACCCGTTACTTCCTTTACGACTTTAGAAAGGTATCTCGATGTAACGAACAGATTATTGGCATAATATTGGACACTTCTTTCCCGCTTAAAATTTTCAGAGACAAGTTTTAGAAAATCACTTGTCAATTCCCCTTGGCGCCCGAGACGGTTTGTTGAATAAGCATTATTCGAGATTACAATATCTAAGGTGTTATAGACTACTGACAGAAAACTATGGTGTAAGGCTGCATCAGTATAACTTGTGGATTCTTTACTCTTTGCCTTGTTATATATGCTCGATATATCATTGGCCAAATCATCTGCCCTTTCTTTTGTTAGTGCGTATTTAAAACTGATTTTATCTATGCTTAATTGCATGGCTTCCATACTCGTGAAATATATGCCAGCGTGTTCCAGATAATCGTTGCTGAAGGACAATGCCTGAAAGGAATAATCCTGCGAAAAATATAAAAACTGTATAAGTGATCCGGGCAGAGCGAAAAAGAGTTCATTTTTTTTAAGTTCATAGGTACTCAAATTAGCCTGCACTTTTACACTCCCACCGAGGACAACGAAAAGTGCAAAGGTCCTCATCCTGACTGGACGATCCATCATCATGGGCGTGTGGTTCTCTTGGGAAAAAGCACGCATGCTGCCATAATTTACCAGGGAATCAGCTTCGTCATAACATTTGATATTGGCTTCTTTTGTACCTAAGGAGAGCATTGTAAATAAATAAAATTGTTATTTTAAGTAAGACGTTCAATACCTATTTATCTTTTAGATTTCAATTATTATCCCCCTCACTGGCGCGGATGTTACATCCGTACCTCATCTCAATAGCGGCACGGAACTAAGTTCCGCGCAAGTATTAGAGCTTATAGTTGATTTTCCATTTAACAAATCATCAGCAACCTCGTCTCTCCAGCTTTTTCCCGGGGTGCGCGGTGCACGCAAGGATGGACATTACTGTCCGGATGGTCGACTGCCAGCCGCCATAAGTTACCCAAACCTAAGTTGATGGGCTGTGATGCTGGTTTAGCCTGATAGTGCAGATCAAAGAAGTTTTCGCTTAAAAATGATTCAAATCCTTCATCCGCTCCGCCATATAGTTTTTTTAGTTCGGCACTTATCTCGGGCACCAGCATTTTTTGCTCGGCCTGTGCATTCGGCAGTATCTCACTCGCCTCGCCGTAGTATGTGCATAGGAAGGTATTGGTCGGTATGGGTGAGCGGTCCACATGCCAGGAATAAACATCAGTAGGGAAAAACGGATAGGCATCACCCCTATCATAATACCTGATAAGATTAAGCGTGGGAGATGCACCATGAGCGGTCAGCAGGTTTAAATCATCCAATAGGATCTGGCGGGCCAGCTGCCCCTGTTCGCTTAGCTCAAGTGCAAGAAGTTGCTCCAGTTCCAGCACCGCTATATTTCCATTTAGTTTTATCTTATCCACTATCTCCCCAAAATCACCTCGCAGCTTACGGGCCCAGCAGATGGCATTTACTTCTCCATCGTAAGGCATAGAGACAAGGTCTTCAAAATTTGTTACGCAAAGAGTTTGATGGTGATGGGGTAAATCTATCATAAAGGGTTAATGTTAAAGATAGTTTTTTGCTATCATAAAATTACTAAAGCCCCGACAGTCTATTTTCTATTTAATTTAATATTGCTATATTTGCATTATTGGCTTAAATATGCATTTTTATTTCGCAGTGCACATTTATTTTGAATTGAATTTTATGTTGCATACGCTTTAGCGCGTGGGTATAAGAGCAGAATTGTGGCTTTAGCCAAAGTAGTAGCAAAGTTCGGATAAAGCCAGATCAGTAGGATCTTTGACACCCGGGCTGAAGCATTAGCATGATAGGTTCTCAATCGCCAGAGTTTGGGCATTAGCCGAACCAAATACTCGGACGCAAGTCTGAATTGAAGACATTAAATTAATTCTATATATTAATTATGTATTTCAATAAAATTAATAATAAAAATAATTATGTGTAAGAGTATTAAATTTAATCACCTAGGGAAAAGCGAAAAAATCGCTCAATATGCGGAAATATGGATTAAAAATATGTGTAAGAGAAAAAATACGGACCAGGATTTGTATGATTTATTTGATTGTGGGATTAATACAATGTCTTTGCAAAGGCAATGATATACTTTGGTGTACGGAAAATAATCTGATTGCATAATCGTCTAATTATCTCCAACAAAGATACAAGATTTATTCCATTGCGCAAATACGTTGCGTAGTGAGACAGTATCTTTGTTCTATAATTAAAGACATGGTACAGTTAGCCCCAATCGTAAGTTTTAAATCCCTCATTGAAATGTTAAGAGTATTGCCTGATGATAATGCTTGTAGGGAGTATTTGGAGATGAAAAAATGGGGTGGCGTTCCGACTTGCCCTCACTGTGGCTCTAAGCATTCATATACTCTCAAAACCAAAGGTGTTTTCAAGGGAATGTATAAATGTGTAGACTGTCAGCAAAGGTATAATGTGAAAGACAAAACAATGTTTGAGGGTTCACACATCGGATTACATAAATGGTTCATGGCTATCTATGTTTTCTCAATGCACAAAAAAGGAATTTCATCACATCAGTTAGCTAGTGACTTAGGTATTACTCAAAAGTCAGCTTGGTTCATGTTGCACCGTATCCGTTTGGCTTTTAAATCTGAATCACTGGGTGCTATGGATTGCAATACTGTTGAAGTGGACGCAACATATATCGGCGGAAAGACCAAGAACAAACACGCTTGGCAACGCAAAGAGATGTCTGAGAAGTTCGGACGTGGCACAGGATCAAAAACAGCAGTTTTAGGCATCTTAAACCGCGACGGCAAGGTAGTAACTCAGATAGTCGAAAGTGAGGCAGCAAAGAACGTAGAATCAGTTATAAATGACAATGTAGACAGCAATGCAATAGTTATTACAGACGCGCATTCAGGTTACAAAGATTTGAATGATAATTTCTTTCATGTGGTGGTAAACCACCAAGACGGCGAATATGTAAAAGGTATTTTCCACACGAATAATATTGAGGGATTTTGGTCACAGATGAAAAGGGGCATTTACGGTATCTATCACCATGTGTCAGTTAAACATCTTGGTGCTTATGGTAGCGAATTCTCATACCGTTACAACGTTCGTAAACAGACCGTAAATGAAAAGTTCAATTACTCATTGATGAACTCAAAAAGGTTAATGTACAAGACGCTTATAGCTGAGTAGTTTATTTATTTACATTTGGGAGATAAACCCAAATGATATGACATTCGATTTACATAAGGTGTTAAAATACCTATACGAAAACAATAATAGTAACTTAGAAAACATAAGTCCAATAATTAAGCAAAATCTAATAAATGACCGAGAGGATGTCTCTGTAACTTTTGATATGCTTATTGACGAAGACATAATAATGGTAGTCCCCGCATCTAAAGAATCCGAAGGGCATTATTATCAGCTAGGGCTTAATAATAAAGATGGCATAAAAAATACGTTGGACAATTTCCCCCTAATGGTCAAAATGACAACTCCGGGCAGAGAGTTTTATCAAAGAACTTATCTTGAATTTGATAGGGATAGGATTCAGAATCGCCTTATCGATTCAATAATTAGCACAAACCGCTTTATAAAATATACTTTTGGGGCTGTTCTGTTGAGTGCGGGTATTCAGATATACTATATATACATATCTAAAGACGAGAGCATAAAGAATCGAGAGCAATTAGAGCGATTCCACAAGCAAGAGCAGTCAATGCCCCCGCCAATGGTAAAAATATATCTTCATGATTCATTACAAAAGTTAGACAGTGTGAAATAACTTTTTGAAACCAATTTTTCTCATTAACTTTAGATATGGCAAAGCCGAAAAAACCGAAGAAAGAAAAGCCACATGGTTTAACTGATGCTGAGTTCGCAAAGAAGTGGGATAAGGGTATCAGTGTAGACTTCGATAAGGCTATTGATGCCATGATAAAGACGCCAAAAGCTAAGGTCACAAAATGACACTTTATAAATCCCCTCAGTACATTAAAATATATCATTCCCTTTGCAAAGGGCAAACAGTCGCTTGAGCAAGTAAGGATCAGAAGCCGTCTATACCGGTGACGGTAGTGTATTTGAAGTGTTTTTTCTTGTCTGGGTATACCTTGGCGAAGGCCGACTGGATCATCAGTGTAGCTTCATGGAAGCCGCAGAGGATGAGTTTCAGCTTGCCGGGATATTCATTGATATCGCCCACCGCATAGATGCCGGGGACATTAGTGCTGTAGTCGAAAGTATTGACGACAATGGACTTGCTATCAAGGTTGAGGCCCCAGTCAGCGATAGGCCCGAGAAAAGGAGAGAGGCCATATAGCGGCAGCCAGTACTCGGTATTGAGGTCAAAAGACTCACCGCTGTTCTTTTTGATCGTGATCTGAGATAGTTGGCCATTACCGCCGACACCTGCCACCTCAGCCTCAGTGATGAGTTTGATCTTGCCTGAGCCTGCGAGGTCGACGACCTTCTGTACTGAGTCGAGGTGCCCTCTAAACGAGTCACGGCGGTGTACCATGACTACTTCTGATGCCACATCAGCGAGGAATATGGTCCAGTCGAGTGCCGAGTCGCCGCCACCGGAGATGACGACCTTTTTGTCGCGATATTTCTCAGGCTCACGGACTACGTAGTCGATGCCTTTGTCCTCAAAGTCTAGGATGTTGGATATTGGCGGGCGTTTAGGTTCGAAGCAGCCGAGGCCTGCAGCTATGACGAGGGCAGCGCATTTGATCTGAGTACCTTTGTTGGAAGTGAGAAGGAACTTGCCATCGTCGAGCTTTTCGAGCTTTTCGGCACGCTCACCGAGGGTGAAATCAGGCTTGAACGGCGCGATCTGTTCCATGAGGTTATTGATCAGGTCGCTGGCCAGTATAGATGGATAGCCGGGTATGTCGTAGATGGGTTTCTTAGGGTAAACCTCAGCCAGTTGTCCGCCGGGCTGGGGCAACACATCAATGATATGGCAATGCAGTTTGAGCAGTCCGGCTTCGAAAACTGTAAACAGGCCTACAGGCCCGGCCCCAATGATAAGTAGATCTGTTTCTTTCATGTCTGTGATAATGCGGCGCAAATATAAGATAAATGAGGTGGACAATTACGGACAAATGTCATATGAAAGTATGAAATAAAACAGCCGATAGTTATTCACCACCGGCTGTTCTGTTTGTATTGTCTAATGTCTCAAAAGTGCTTGATGATCTCATCGCCGAACTCAGAGCATTTGATCTCTGTAGCGCCATCCATCAGACGGGCAAAGTCATAAGTGACCTTCTTAGCCTCGATGGCAGCGCCGAGTCCTTTGTGGATCAGCTGTGCGGCCTCGTCCCATCCGAAGTATTCGAACATCATGGCGCCGGACAGGATCACAGATCCCGGGTTTACCTTGTCGAGGTCAGCATACTTGGGTGCTGTGCCGTGTGTGGCCTCAAATATCGCATGGCCTGTGATGTAGTTGATATTAGCACCCGGAGCGATACCGATACCACCTACTTGTGCAGCCAGTGCATCAGAGAGATAGTCACCATTGAGGTTGAGGGTAGCGATCACATCAAAGTCCTCAGGGCGTGTCAGGACCTGCTGAAGGGCGATATCAGCGATAGCATCCTTGATCAGGACCTTACCTGATGCCAGTGCTGCTTTTTGTTCTTCATTAGCAGCGGGCTCTCCTTTTTCTTTCTTGGTTTTTTCCCACTGGCCCCATGTGTATACTTTATCACCGAAATACCTCTCGGCTGTATCGTAAGCCCAGTCACGGAATCCGCCTTCGGTGTATTTCATGATGTTACCTTTGTGGACTATCGTCACGCTCTTTTGTTTGTGTTTAATAGCATAAGAAACCGCGCTGTGCATGAGCCTGATCGTACCTGATTTGCTCACTGCCTTCACACCGAGGCCTACGCAGATATCGTCTGATTCATTGACGCCGACCTTAGCCCAGAACTCAGCAGATTTTTCTTTAGTACCGAAACGTATCTTAGTGAAATCTTTTGGAAATTCTTTAGCGATAAAGTCAAGCACTTTCTGTGCATCAGCGCTGCCGCCTGCATACTCGATACCTGCATAGATGTCTTCTGTATTCTCACGGAAGATAACCATCTCCACAGCCTCAGGCCTTTTGACAGGCGAGGGCGTACCAGGATAGTAACGCACGGGACGCAGGCATACATATAGGTCCAGTATCTGGCGCAGTGCTACATTGAGGGAGCGGATACCGCCGCCTACAGGTGTGGTCAGAGGCCCTTTGATACCTATGAGATATTCGTTGAATGCAGCCAGTGTCTCATCAGGGAGCCAGTTGCCGGTTTTATTGAATGCTTTTTCTCCGGCCAGTACTTCTTTCCACTCTATTTTTCTTGTTCCGCCGTATGCTTTGTCTACTGCTGCGTCCATTACCCTGACTGATGCATGCCATATATCGGGCCCTGTACCGTCACCGATGATGAACGGTACTATAGGGTGATTTGGCACATTGAGTTTGCCATTTGCGATCGTTATTTTTTCTCCCATTTTTTTGCTGATTTTTTAGCGTGGCAAACCTAAGGTATTTAGCCAAATAAGCAAAGGAGAATTTTGAGGATAATAATCATTTAACTCTGACGTGGACTCAAATCAGAAGGCGCCCTCACGAGTGCCTTTGAATAATTATGCTTTTGTTATTGTTGTTTTTGTATTCACTCTCTCCTTCGGAGAGGGCAGGGTGAGGTGGCTGTTAGAACCTAACCGGTACCTGATACACGATGTTAGGTTTAGAGTCAAATTTCTTTCCGATCACGATGACCTTAGTAGATTGCTCATCTCTTTTACCATGTTTTTTCTTCTTGTCATTATCAGCAGATTTGATCACAGTGATCTCATCATTCAGAGAACTAGGTGTACTCAGGAAATTCAATGATGCCAAAGGAATATTGCCGACCTCTACAGGATTATTTTGTGTAGTGACAGGTGCAAATTCTAAAGCTACATCCTGTGCTACCTGATCTTTAGATGGGGTAGTCTCTATAGTAGCAGGCTCAGTTGTATTAGCAGTTATAGTAGCTGGCGTTTCAACTTTTGGAGCAGATATATATGCTTTTCTCACTGCCTTTACAGCAGGTGTTGTTTGAGCTACCATCTTTGTTTCTGTGGCCTGTACCGGTGCTGTGACAGCAGGCTGGCCCACAGTTGTAGTCTTTGCATTAACTTTATTAGCAATCGGTGTAGATGTAGAGTTTATTCCATTATTGGGGTTCAATGTGTACAATAAAGTTCCGACGGTCAGCGTTAATAATACAGCCGCAGCGATCGCAAATTTCCATTTGCCAAACAATGTCCTCTCATGATGCTCTGCGATAGGCGTCGCCTCATCAGATGCTTCGCCTTTGTCGAGTTCAGAGGAAATACGGTTCCATAGAGCATGTGGTACCTGAGGTTCAAAGCCTGTAAGCTGTTCTCTCACTGCGCTGTCGAAAAACTCATTGCGCTCTTCTATTTGTTTATCATTCATCTCCGTTACTTTTACGTAATATCTGTAATTAGTTTCTTTCGTTTTTATTTTGCCTCTTCAGAGACCTTGTTATATCCCATGTTTGGCATGGCTTCAGCTATCTTCTTCTGCAGCAAATAGCGTGCCCTGGCCAATTGTGATTTCGATGTTCCTTCCGTTATGTTGAGCATTTCTGCTATTTCCTTATGAGAGTATCCTTCTATCGCATACAGGTTGAATATCGTCCTATATCCTACTGACAGCGACTGTATGATCTTCATCAGGTCTTCTTTCATTAGTTTCTGTACAGCGTTGTCATCATAGTATTCATATGTCAGCGCCTCGGTCTCCTGTACCACATACATATTGGCCTTCTTGCGGAAATACTCTATCGAGTTATTGACGAATATCCTTCTGATCCAACCTTCAAATGAGCCCTCGCTACGGAACTTCTGTATATTGTTAAAGACCTTTACAAAACCATCCTGCAGCAGGTCCTCTGCGCCTGCATACTCATTGGCATAGCGGAGGCATACAGAGAACATCTTAGATGAATAGGTGTGATACAGCAGTTCCTGGAACTTGCGCTCACCCCCGATACATCCCGCGATGATCTCCTGTTCTGTGTATGTTGTTTTGACGGCGGCCTGCATAGTGCGTTGCTTTTGCGAGTTAAACGAATATAATCATTTTTCGGGTTTGGTAATAATGCCTGCCTCAAGAACTTTTCAAGAAACCTAAGAAAGCGTCTACTGCCTTTCTGCGGTGGCTATACTGGTTCTTTTGATTAAGACGCATTTCGGCGAAGGAAAGGTTGCATCCATCGGGAACAAAAATCGGATCGTAGCCGAATCCCTCTGCTCCCCGCGGTTCCGTCAGGATAGTCCCCTCGCACAAACCCGTAAATTGAACGTAATTGCCTTCGGAATAGTATGTTTTACCCTCCAAACCTCCCTGAAGGGAGGCTTCAACAGCCGGCTCACTTGTATTTAAGTCCCCTTTAGGGGATTTAGGGGTAGAGACCTCGGATTTGAGGGTAGGGATATAGTAAGTGATGACCGTCTTGAATCGCGCCCGGCGGTTGGCCAGGCCCTGCATTTCGCCCAGAACCTTGTTCACATTGTCCGTAAAGGTCGCATCAGGCCCTGCATAACGCGCAGAATAGACCCCCGGCCTGCCATCCAGCACATTGATTTCCAGTCCCGTATCTTCGGAGAAGCAAGTCACACCTAGTTTCTGGGCCAGGTATTCGGCCTTCTGGAGGCTGTTTCCCTCGATAGTATCGCGGGTTTCGGGCAGATCCACCATGAAACCTATGTCCTTGAGGCTCTGCACGGTATAGCCATCGGGCAGGACGGATGCTATTTCTTTGACCTTATGCGCATTAGAGGTGGCGAAGATGAGATTCATGGGGGCTGTTAATTTTTTCAATTATACATATAAAAAATTCATTTTTGACAGTATGCTGCCCTAGTAGGGTCAAAAACACATAATCCTAGAAAGCAATCAATTGCACATTTTACTTACTGTTATATTTGTAAATTTATATGCATAATTGATATTTTATTTGCTTTAATTGGTTATTAAATACAAATATAGCATAATTTTGTGTGAAACAAAAATCTGCTTTCCTGAACTTAAATATATAAAATGTCGGAAGTATTCTCTGGTCGAAGATTTCATCTTCGACGTAGATATGTGGCAAGTTTTCAACTTGCGTTCCCGTGTAGCTTTAGGTAAGCTGAAAGCTTACCTCATTTTAGGTCGAAGTTGGAAACTTCGACCAGTGAGGTAACAAAGCCAAGAGGTTTATAGTTGCCTACCTACCCAAAAGTAACTTATCTCTCTCAAATCTATCAGCTCTATTTCTTAGCACTCCACCTCGAATAAGTAGCGCAACACTGCTAATTAAGAATACACCGCCCAATGACCCACATATCACGCTGCCAATAGTTGCACCTCCGTTGTGAACATGCAGTCCTATGCCAACACCAGCCAATCCAACACCCAAAACCATTGTGATAACGCCACCTGCAGTTTTATTTTTTGCTTTTGCTCTATCATCTTCGGGGTCATATGCATGCTTAACAGGGGCAGCCTTTAATTGCCACGAATAGTATACAGGCTTGTATCTTGCTTTTGCTTCATCAACCAACCGCTGATGCTCTTTGACGCTCAATTTACCCGCTCGAAAATCACTATCATATTGATCTAGTAAGTCTCCCAAAGTATCTTTTTGTATCGATGGTCCTTTTTCTCCTAGCAACTGCTTAGTCAGCAAATCTCGGTCGCTCTTGCTGATCTGCCCATGTGCATATAGGCTGTCATATGAAGCAATCTTAATTGCATTGCTATCTACTGGCTTCGCAGATGCATTGCGTAAAAGTTGCCAGTCCGACTTACTTATCAATCCTTGATTGTATAGACTATCGTAATGAGCGGATTGGGAAAATACGAATAGAGGGAGTATAAATGCCAAGAGTAGTAATGATCTCATAGTTTGATTTGGTTTTTTGATGGACACATCTAATAGCAAACCCGTTTTGCTGAGCCTAAATATATAAAATGCTGATTGGAGATGAAATGTAGGATGCGGGCTAGCTTCTCCGAACCTTGCATATCTATTTAAACGGATTTATAATTTTCATCTTTTTACCTATGCTCTGATTGTGTTGCAGGTCTTCACTATATAATATCACACACTTATTTTCAAGCGCGGTGGCAATTATCAGGCTATCGTAAAAAGAGTATTTATAGCGGTCACGTAAATCCAAAGCCTGCAATATCGTGTCAGTGCTAATTTCAGCTATAGTAAATGATGCTTTGATTTTGCTTAAGTGCTTTTTTAATTCAGCGCTTGTTTTATGTAGCTTTTTCCTGATGCTCACATTGGCAAATTCTTTGAGTACCTGAATGGATAGTATAGGTATATTGTCTTGGTGAGATAGTATTTTGCCGATCAGTTGCTTTTGTTCATCCGTTCCATATAGGCTATAAACCAGGATATTGGAATCAATAAAGATCATTTGTTTAGCGCTCATTGGCTTCTTCTCTATTGAATTTATAGCCCTTAGGCAGACGTACAGGAAGCGTCCTGGTGTAATTTACAAACTCTTGTATGGCACTTTGAGTGGGCTTTGAAGCTACACCTATCTTTTGGGCAATAATTTTCTGCTCATTTGCAGGCAGCGCCTGTATATAATCGATCAGCTTTTCTATAGCAGTCTCTTTGTACATGAAAATTATTTTAGATTCATAAAAATACAAAATTATATCATTTTTCTCAGTCAGGATTCCTTGCTTTGGTCTTTGCGGGCAAATGTAAGTACAGGATGATTAATTATTAAATCCGTTCGATCCGTGTCATCCGTGTGCGTGCATTTAGTATTCTCTGAGTCTCCGCGCCTCTGCGGTTATTTGCATTTTTACTTCGTCAGACTCTCCAGTTTCTTCTTTCTGCTCAGGATGGCTCTATCGACGATACCGGGTGTCAGTTGTGTGAGCAGGCGTATCAGTTTGGCATCAGGGCCGACCATGACGCGCTTGGATTTTTTCTGTATGGCGCGGATGATGATAGAGGCAGCTTTGTCGGCTGATGTGATCGCCATTTTCTCATGAAATACCTTTACTATTTCTTCTTTATTCTTGTAGTGGATGCCGTTTGCCACGATATTGGTATCGATACCACCGGGATGTACACAGGTCACGGCGACATTGGTGCCGCTTAGCTCCAGCCGCAGCGAATCAGTGAAACCCCGCACTGCGAACTTCGACACACAATATGGTATCTGGCTCGGTATACCCATCAGCCCAAACACGCTGGAGGTATTGACGATAGCGGCCTCGGGGCGGCTGACGAGCACATCAAGGAATGCACGTGTATGGTTTATCACGCCCCACATATTGATATTGATCAGCCGCTCGAAGTCAGTGAGCGGTATCTCCATCAGCGTCGCCTCACCAATAGCGATACCTGCATTATTTATCAGTACATCGATGTATTTATATTCACTCAGCACCTGCTCCGCAAATGTATCTATCTGCTCCCTGATGCCGACATCCACCAGATAGGTCTTGCACTTGCCTTTATTGTCTTCTATTATTTTCCTTGTCTCATTCAGCCTGGCGAGATTGACATCAGAGATGAGTACCGTTGCGCCTTGCTGTGCAAGCTGGATGGCCATAGAGCGTCCCATACCGGATGCAGCCCCTGTGATGATGATAATTTTTTGATTGAAGTCTTTCATGGATTGTGTTTATCTGATAAAGATAGAAAACTTGTTCGCTTAATCTGCCACGCATTTTATCAGGCATCAAAATTTCCAACTATCTTTATTGGATAATAAGCACCGATGTTTCGAACCATAGTTATCTTATTTTTATTTGGAACATTGCTTGGTAATGCGTTTAACTCTTTTCATGCCTTCTCCGGCACCATTCCTGTCACTGCCGTTCATATCAACCCCTTGCTGGATTGGAGCAGTTATCTACTCTTTGGAGCAGCCTCAGTGTCTATAGGATTATTGACTTTATTGTTTGATAAAACACTGCACAAATCACTCCCAGTGGTCACATGGCCGAATGCTTTAGGAGCGTTAGGTCTACTAGGTGTATTTTATCTTTCTTCTGCCTGTATATTTCTAGGCAATGCTCTGATTTTATTGATCCTGATCTTCGGATTTATTTTGGCAGTGCTATTATATGACCGAAGTCTAAGTGCATTGTTAGCAGCCTTACTCATCGCTATTGTAGGGACCGCAGCTGAGATATACTTTGTTCATTCAGGTATGTACTATTATGCCCGTCCGCAAATAATGGGGGTGACCTACTGGTTGCCTTTTTTGTATGGTATATCTTCTGTCGCTACAGGACAGCTCGCACGGGCGTTGGCATCTGATAGTAAAAAACAGAAACCCTGATCACATTGTAGTTTAGATAAGAATCTTTATTTTGCCGTAAAATAAGATATAATTGTCCCGACACGGTCACAAACATATTAATTGTCTCAACTGCGGTACGGAGCTCAATGGCCGCTACTGCTCAAAGTGCGGGCAGGATAGTGAGGAGCATCTGGACTCGGTATGGCATCTGGTCAAGCATTTCTTTGAGGACATTACTCATTATGATGGTAAACTATGGAAGACTGCAAAACCTTTGCTCATCAGGCCTGGCTTTTTGACGCAGGAGTATATGAAAGGCAAACGTGCGAGCTATCTGCATCCTGTCAGGATGTTTATCTTTTTGAACTTTGTTTTCTTTTTCTTATTGCTGTCACTGCCCTCTGCAAAAACTGATCATAATGCTTATACCTTTGGGCAGGTAGCCAGCAATAAAGCAATTCAGGATACGCTCAAAGAGGTATATAATGAGGCGCAAAAAGATGTGAAGGTCGGCAAAGTTGCTACAGTTCACCTGTCTGACTCTACCCTTGAGACCAAAGAGCAGTATGATTCTGTGCAGGCCTTACTTCCGGCAGCCAAACGTGATGGATGGATAAAAAGGATGATCAATGAAAAGGGGCTGGACATGATACAGGCATCCAAAAAAGACCCCGACTATGTGAGCGAAAAGATCGATGAGATATTCTTTCACAATGCTGCCAAGCTCACTTTCCTTTTTCTCATTGCTACAGCCTGTTTGTTGTCGTTGCTCTATTATAGGAAGCATATATGGATGATAGATCATGCACTTTTTTCTATCCATCTGTCCTGTACTTTTTTACTGCTGTCCGTATTTATGCTTTTGCTCAGTTATATGCCATATGGAGGATATGCGGACTTCATCATATTCCTTTATGGCAATTATTATTTCTACCGAGCACTAAGGGTAATATATCAGCAGTCGTCGGGCAAGACTATGTTGAAGTTTTTTATCCTCAATTTCTTACTTGCTATCATAATGGCCTTGAGCCTCATATTGAATGCATTGTTTGCCATGTTAAGTATCTCGCATCCATCACTTTAATGCTTATAGGAGCCGTTTCTACACACTTGACAATGATGTGTTTACAATAATCCGAACCTTCCTGCATTTACTTCGTACAAATTCTATTTCTTGTGTCATATATCTGTAACTTATAGTGAGAAAACTACTTTTTCTGGCATTATTTATATCTGTCACACACATGGCGATGTGTCAGGATGAGGCTATGGAGAAAACCGGACTACTGATGGACAGGTGCAGTTTTGAGCCTTCGGCAGAGATCTTGATACTAAAGGATGAAGCGGAAATATCCGTCAATAATGATTACAGCCTGCGCCTCGAGCGCCATGTCACTTATAAATTTTTTAAAGAGCAAAAGATCGATAAGCATTTTGCGGAGTCTGTTTTTTATCCATCACCCCAGTTCGATCGATATTACCGATTTACACTTCGTACGGTAGAGCTCGACCCAACCAACAAAACACTGATAGCACGCGATCATGCTGCAAAGGTTACCTCTACACAGATGGAGCAGTCGGGGATCAGAATGAAAGCCAGTTCGCTGCTTGAGGTATCTTATTCCATCAATTTCCCATATAATGAGAAGATACCTGATTGGCATTTTCAATCTATGTACCCGACTATATTTTCCAGTATCCGGATTCAGATGCCTGATGTAGTGAAATTCACTGATACAATTGAAGGGGGCTTCAGCCCGGAGGAAGAGCGTGCAAGTGAAAATACTAAACCGATCAGGCTCAATAACCAAAATCAAAACCTTGATATAACTGAGCATTATTATCAGTTTTATGAATTACCCTCAGCAATGCAGGAACCATTTGCCGACAATTCACGTTCTCAGCTTGAGCATCTTCATATGCGTATAGTTTCTGTCACAAAAGGGACGGAGATAAAGAAGAATTTTGTCGAAGGACAGATACAGCAGATCGTTGATGCACTTTCTACCAGAGTGGATTTTCTGCTGAGGCTCGGGCCGTCCCTTGAGATCGAGAGTCAATTTGATAGAAGGGTCAAGTTTGTTTCCGATCCTAAAGAAAGACTGGCACGTATCTATGATCTCGTTCGCAGGCACCTCACCTGGGATAGAGTGGATTCGCTCCTTGCAGGCCGTACTTTGACCAAAGTATGGAGTGGGAAAACCGGCAATTCTACAGAGATCAATCTGGTGCTGATCAAACTGCTCCAAACCTATGGCTACGATGCGTCTCCGCTCCTGGTCAGTACCCGAAGCAATGGCCCGATAGATACAAATGAAGTGGCCCTTGATGATTTTAACCGTACGGTCGCATGCGTTAAATTCGAGAATAAAAATATAGTACTGGATGCCACGGGACAGTTTTATGACTTTCCGCGCATTCCGGCAGCAATCCTTAATACTCATGGCCTGCTTATATCAGCAGACAAAGACCACTGGGTAGAGGTTAAGGACACCGGCAGCTGGTACAAAAACAATGTGACGCTGCTTGGGCACCTGAGCGGCGACACGAACTTCCTGACCAATGTATATGTCAATAGCCATGCCTATGCCAAACCGGAGCATGTTGATATAATGGAGAAGGACAGCCTTAAGGGGCTCAGGCGGTACTTCGAGCGGGATAATAAAAAGATACAACTCAAGCACTTTATTGCTGCCAATGAATGGGTCGATACGCTGCCATTGGCCCAGGAATTTGATATACGTGTACCTCTGGACCGCAAGGATAACCTTGCGGGATTTGTGGCGACATGGTTTTCGATACCCGATACCTTATTCACTATCATGGGTGATCGCAGGTGTGATGTCAACTTCGGCTACCGTCAGGAGTATAATCTCGTCAGTGATTTTACTTACCCTGACAATTACGAAATATTCCTGCTGCCCAATAATATAAGGCTCACAACACTCAATGGCCTTGTTTACTTTGAGCGCGAATATCATCCCGGTGCTACTGATTTTTCACTTAAACAAACTCTGGTCATCGGTAAATCTTATTTCACTAAAACCGAAGCCATACAGCTGGCTAAATTTCTGAGAAAGGTCGCTAACCTGGATAATCAGGAGGTAGTGCTCAAGAAGAATTTTTCCAAATAGAATATATACCTTAGCCCGATGCAGGAAAAAGAAATATCAGTACGGGTTCGGGTCTATGACAGCGTCTCTGAGCTGCCACAGGTGGAAGCTGACCTGATCAAGGCTTCCATTGATGCATTGGACAAATCATATGCTCCTTATTCTGGGTTCAAAGTAGCTGCGGCTGCCCTGCTTCAGAATGGCGCTGTCATGTCCTGTGCTAATCAGGAAAATGCCTCCTATCCTGTATGTGTATGTGCAGAGGTCGCCACACTCAGCGCATGCTCTGCACAGTATCCGGGTATCCCGATAGTAAAATTGGCGATCACTACCAAAGGTAACAAGCCATCCTCCGCTTCTCCCAAAGCACCCTGCGGGCAATGTCGTCAGACCATATTGGAATATGAAAAACGCTTTAATACTAATATAGAGATCATCATGAGGGGTGAAAATGGGCAAGTGTATAAGGTCAGTTCTGCCAAAGATCTCTTGCCTTTGTATTTCTCAAATACTGATTTGTAATTAGTTCTTCTTTGTATTTTCTCCCTCTCCTTCGGAGAGGGTAGGGGTGAGGTTATATTATAATTGGTATACTGCTACTTCATTGCCATCCGGGTCTTTCACCTCAAAGAAAAATCGACCTTCCTTAACTTTTGTCGGGGTAATCTCAATGTTCTTAGCAGATAATGCGAGACGATAGGATTTATATTCTGCAGTGCAAAAGCATATTCTGATCTTATTTTTTACATCGGTGACGGACTTGCTGATGACAAGCTTTATATTTCCCACAGTAAATTCAAAAGAGCTGCCGTCCGGGTTGGCATAACTCAGTTTGAGCTCCAATACCTGCTCATAAAAGTCCTTTAGCACATAAAGCTGTCTGGAGAAAATATCTATTCTGAATAAGGTAAGTGTCATGATTTTTTCTTGTATTCACCCTCTCCTTTGGAGAGGGCAGGGTGAGGTGGCATTAAAATAATAAAGCCGGACTGAACCGGCTTTATTATTTGTATATTTCTAATTATCAATTATGCATTGTCAATTGAATTAAAAGTCATCCACTGTGGTATTCTTCTTATAAGCCTCAGAAGCCTGCCAGTTGCTTTCTATCTTCACTTCAAATTTCAGGTAGTCATATTCGCCGAGAGTGAAGGTCACATCTTTGACCAGCCATTGTTTATAGGCTACATTATCCACCTTGCTTTCGTTCTTATGTTCCCCGAATTTATAATCAAGGATGAACTTCATTTGTTCTGTCTGCTCTTTAGGGCCTTCCATATATACTTTTACGAGGCGGTTGTCATCATTGAATATATATAGCAGTTTGTTCAGCTTCACATTACCTATTTTCATATCATCATCAGATATAGAGTAGGCATTTTTGATGAGAGAAGCTTTGTCTTTGACAAAATCGATCTTCTTTCCTTTGACGAATATTGAGTCTTTGCTGGCACCCCAGGCCATCCCCCTAAAAGAAGTGACATTGGTTTCCTGTGAGTAAGCCCCTATGGCAAAGGCTATGAAAAATAAAACGGAGAAGATTTTTTTCATGTTTTTAATTTGATTTGAAATAAGTTTGACAAAGATGTGTGAATTTCTCAGAGACTCTAAAATAATTATTCTATCCATAATATTAAGATGTGGAAAAACTGTTTAACAAATAGTTCAGCGTTTTTCATCGGAAAGCATAATGATATTGTTGTTTTGCACCTGTCATTTGATCTTTATGTTAAGTATTAGTCAATTAGCCGCCTTCTATTCGGAAAAATTTTCGACTCAGGACTATGCCCGTGAGCCCCAGAACCTGTATGGGCCAATGGGCTATATGATGTCTATACCGGGCAAACGTATACGCCCGCTGCTGCTGCTGCTTAGTTCCGACGGTTTCGGCGGAGATATAGAGGAGGCAATTTTTGCTGCTCATGCCATGGAGCTGTTTCATAATTTCACTTTGGTGCATGATGACATCATGGATGCCGCTACCTTGCGTAGGGGTATCGCGACGGTTCATAAGCAATATGGTCTCAATACCGGCGTCTTGTCGGGTGATGCGCTGTTTATATATGCCTATAAATACTTATGTGGAATAAAAGCTACTCATCTGCCACCGGTACTCGATATTTTCAACCGAACAGCTATTGAGATCATGGAAGGACAGCAGATGGACATGGATTTTGAGCAGCGGCTTGATGTCACCATAGCTGAATATCTGAAAATGATAGGATATAAGACATCCGTACTGCTGGCATGCAGTCTACAGATCGGCGCCATATTGGGCGGTGCATCGGCGGCGGACCAGAGCCGGATCTATGATTTTGGTATAAAGCTGGGCTTATCCTTTCAAATCAAGGACGACTGGCTGGACACCTTTGGTGAAAGTGCGAAAGTGGGCAAGAAAGCAGGTGGGGATATTATTCAGAATAAAAAAACCTATCTCCTGATCACACTCCTGAATGAAGCAAATGATGGTGATAAAAAGACATTACTGGCGCTGCTCGATGAAAAAGACGAACAGAAAAAGGTAAGTGAAGTTATTGCACTTTTGAATAAATATCACATCAGTGAGAAAACAAATGAGAAAGCAGATGAGCTTTATCAGCAGGCCCTTGCTTCACTGGAGTCGGTGAGTATACCCGCAGAAAGGAAGGCCAACTTATTGGCGATGGCTGAGATGGTGCACAACAGAGAATTTTGATCTCAGGATATAACGCTTTCGTAAATGATTTCTTTTTACTATTATTAATCACAGTCAGGTGACATCAATCTTATAAATAGCATATTAAGAACAATGATCGTAATGAAATTCGGAGGCACCTCCGTAGCTAATGCAGAAAACATTTCAAAGACCATCTCGGTGGTACTGAATGCGCAAAAAGAAGGCCCGCTTATGGTCGTAGTATCGGCTTTGGGAGGGACCACTGACTTGTTGCTTGGTGCAGGTAGATCTGCTGCAGAGGGTAGAACGGATTATAAAGAAAAGATCAAACTGATAGAAGAACGCCATTTTGATACGATCAAAAATCTCATTCCTGTCGCACATCAGAGCAGTATCATCTTTGAGGTCAAAAGACGTGTCAATGAACTCGAGGACCTTTGTGACGGAATATTTCTCATAGGTGAGTTTTCTCCACGTACAGCAGACAAAATAGCCAGCTATGGTGAGCTGCTTTCATCTCTTATCATTTCGCAGCGGCTAAACTCACTCAATGTAGAACATCAATGGGTGGATTCCCGCGAGTTGATCCGCACTGATAGTAATTATACTTTCGCGGCTGTGGATACCGGAGTGACAAATGCTCAGGTCAAAAAGTATATTGCAGATCATACTTCACCTCTTTACCTGCTGCCGGGGTTCATAGCGTCTGATACAGGCGGCAATACTACCACACTCGGACGTGGGGGCTCTGACTATACTGCTGCAATACTTGCGGCTGCGACAGATGCAGAGAAGCTCGAAATATGGACCGATGTGAGCGGGATGATGACTGCTGACCCTCGTCTTGTGCCAAATGCTAAGGTAATACCCAATATTTCCTATCAGGAAGCGATGGAGCTGTCTCACTTTGGTGCTAAAGTGATCTATGCTCCAACCATACAGCCTGTGATGGCAAAGGGTATACCCCTATGGATCAAAAATACTTTCGCGCCCAATGATACCGGCACAGAGATAGAGAGAAAAGCACGTGCAGGCGGTAATGCAGTCAGCGGATTGTCAAGTATCGACCGTGTATCATTGCTTCTATTGGAAGGTAGTGGCATGATAGGCATACCGGGTTTTTCAAAAAGACTTTTTGAGGCCCTGTCGAAAGAAAAAATAAACGTGATACTTATCACACAGAGTTCATCTGAGTATTCGATATGTGTAGCTATAGATGAAAACAATGTCGACAAAGCAAAAAAAGCAGTCGACGAAGAATTCGCGAATGAGATAGCTCTTCAGAAACTCGAACCGCTCCAGGTAGAGAATAAACTATCTATAGTTGCATTGGTGGGAGATAATATGAAAAGCCATCAGGGCATCAGCGGCAAGATGTTTGCGGCGATGGGCCGGAACGGCGTCAATATCCGTGCCATAGCGCAAGGTTCATCAGAAAAAAACATCTCGGCGGTTATTAGTTCGGCTGATGTCAAAAAAGCGATCAACGTACTGCATGAAGAATTTTTCGAAACAACATACCGCCAGATAAATCTCTTTATAGTGGGTGTGGGAAACGTAGGAAGTCGGCTATTGGCTCAGCTACAGCAGCAGCAGAGTTATCTGCTTGAGCATCTGGGGCTGCAGGTCCGTGTGGTCGGCCTCACTAATAGTCGTATGATGCTGCTAGATGAAAATGGTATTGATCTTACCTCATGGAAGGATAAACTGGATAGTGGTATAAAGATGAGCCTGCATGAGTTTATCAACTTTATTTCCGAAAAGAACCTTCGCAATTCTATATTCCTCGACAATACTGCCAATGCGGATGTCGCTGCCTGTTATGACAGACTTTTACAAAAAAGTATCTCGGTCGTAGCCTGCAATAAAATAGCCTGCTCTGCTGAGTATTCTCAATATCGAAGACTGAAGGACCTGGCTCGTGAATTTACCACCTCATTTCACTTTGAGACCAATGTCGGCGCAGGACTACCTGTGATAGGCACACTCAATGACCTCCTGAGAAGCGGCGACGAGATCGAACGCATAGAAGCGGTGCTATCCGGTACGCTCAATTTTGTTTTTAACCACTACGATGGTACAAGGCCATTCGCCGAAGTGGTGAAACAGGCGCAGGACGAAGGATATACAGAGCCAGACCCTCGTTTGGACCTTGGCGGCACTGATGTGATGAGGAAGATACTCATTCTGGCCCGCGAGTCAGGATATAAAATGGAAATGAGCGAGATCGCAAATGATTCCTTTTTGCCGTCATCATGCATGGATGGTGATGTCGCGAATTTTTATAAAGAGCTCGCAAAACATGAAGGGCATTTCCATAAACTATATGACGAGGCTTTCGAGAACGGGAAGAAATTGAAGTTCGTAGCAAAGTTGGATAAAGGCAAAGCATCTGTAGGCCTCCAGCATATCAGCAAGGAACATGATTTCTTTCACCTCTATGGCAAGGATAATGCGGTACTTTTTCACACTAAGAGATATTCACAACAGCCGCTGGTGATCAAGGGCGCAGGCGCAGGAGCAGAGGTGACCGCATCGGGTATATTCGCTGATATAATGAGGGCAGCCAGAGTATGAAAGAAGTAACAGTATATGCACCGGCCACTGTAGCCAATGTCGTATGTGGATTTGACATACTCGGTTTTGCATTGAGTGAGCCATCTGATAAAATGGTAGTCCGTATCAGTGATAAAAAGGGAGTCACTATCATAAATAAAGATGATTTCGACTTGCCCACTGAGGCGAGTCAAAATGTGGCCGGAGTCGCGCTCCTTGCGATGCTGGATGCGCTGAATGGAGAAGTAAAAGGATTTGAAATAGAAAGTACCAAGACCATCAAACCGGGGAGCGGTATCGGCTCCAGTGCTGCGAGTGCCGCTGCTGCTGTGGTCGGCGCGAATGAACTGCTTAATAAAAGATTCTCTAATGATGAATTGGTTGGATTTGCCATGTGTGGCGAGGCTGTCGCATCCGGCGCTAAGCACGCGGACAATATCGCCCCATGTATCTATGGCGGCGTAATACTGGTCAGAAGCAATGATCCTATTGATATCATTCCTATACCCGCACCGCCTCTCTATGTCACTGTCCTGCATCCACAGATAGAAATAAAAACATCAGAGGCCAGGCAAATCCTTAAAAAGAAAGTAACCCTCAAAGATGCTATCACACAATGGGCTAATGTAGCAGGACTGATAGCAGGACTGATGAAGAGCGACTACGCCCTAATTGGCAGATCTCTGACAGATGTGATCGTAGAGCCGATGCGGAGTACTTTGATCCCTCAGTATGATGAAGTGAAAAAAGCCAGCCTCGCTGCCGGGGCATTAGGCGGTGGGATATCCGGCTCAGGGCCATCCGTTTTTATGCTGAGTAGTGATGAAGCTACTGCACATAGGGTGGAGGCTGCGATCAAACAAGTATATGATAAAGTAGGAATAGACTTTCATCTGTATATCACCACTATCAATCCTTATGGAGTAAAAGCAATAGTATAATGAGTTTGCCGCCCATTCAATATTACAGTACCAATAAGAGTTCTCCGGTGGTTAGTTTTCGCGAAGCGACTATCAGAGGGCAGGCCCCTGACGGAGGATTGTATTTCCCGGATAGGATACCATTACTCTCAGGTGATTTTAAAAATAATATCAAAAGCTATTCTAAAGCAGATATAGCCTATCATGTCATTCACCCATATATAGGCGCGGGGATACCTGATGACGTTTTGCATAAAATATGCGAAGAGACCATCGCCTTTGATTTCCCATTGAAGCAAATCAATGACAATATATATTCACTGGAACTATTTCATGGACCGACACTGGCATTCAAAGATGTGGGAGCACGATTCATGAGCAGGTGTCTGGGGTATTTTTCAAAGGAGCAAGGCCGTCGTGTCACTGTGCTCGTCGCTACATCTGGCGATACAGGTAGTGCTGTGGCGAATGGCTTTCTCGGAGTGGATGGGATTGATGTCGTGATACTGTATCCGTCCGGCAAAGTGAGCAAGGTACAGGAGCAGCAGCTGACCACGCTAGGTCAAAACATCACCGCACTGGAGGTCTCGGGTACTTTCGACGACTGTCAGGCCCTGGTCAAACGCACCTTTGCTGATACTGATCTCACAGAGCGTATGTTTCTCACATCGGCTAACTCTATCAATGTAGCACGCTGGCTTCCGCAGCAGTTCTATTATTTCTATGCCATACAGCAGTGGGAGGAAAATAAACCTCCTGTGATCTGTGTGCCCAGCGGCAACTATGGTAATATCTGTGCGGGTCTGCTGGCATATCTATCAGGATTGCCTGCATCACATTTTGTGCTCGCTAGCAATGTGAATGATGTATTCACTGACTATCTAGGCACTGGGCACTTTCACTCTAAGACCGCCGTTCCTACTATTTCAAATGCAATGGATGTGGGCAATCCGAGCAACTTTGTACGGATACTGGAGCTTTTTCAGCATGATCACGCGCGTATCAGTGATCTGATCAGCAGCTATACAGTGAGCGATGCTGTGACCTCAGATACCATAGCAGATGTTTACCGGAAATATCATTACCTGCTCGATCCTCACGGTGCAGTTGCATATAAGGCATTGGAAAGCTATCTGAACGAGCATACTGTTGATGGCGGATTTATATTGGAGACCGCTCATCCGGTCAAATTCGCTGATGTGGTGGAGCGTATTATTGGCAAAGAGATAGAAATGCCCGAATCAATTCGAGGGATACTTTCGCTTCAGAAACAAAGTAAGCTGATGGTCCCGGAGTATGATCTCTTTAAAGAATATTTGATCGGCAGGAGCTAGTACTACTCCTCGAATTTTCCTTTACCTTCTCTTATTAGTACAGGATCATCACCAGTGTAGTCGAGTATGGTTGAGGCTATATTGCCTCCGGGGCCGCCGTCTATCACGATATCTACTATGCCATCATACAGTTCATATATCTCTTGTGGGTCGCTTATATATTCTGTCACCTGATCATCGATCTTGATAGATGCGGAGAGAATGGGTGCACCGAGAGCATCTACGATATCTCGGGCTATCGCATTGTCGGGTACGCGTATCCCGATAGTTTTTTTGCTATAGCCGTATATTTTGACGATCGTATTGTTAGCATTGAGGATGAAAGTGTATGGCCCCGGCAGGCAGCGCTTCATGAGCTTAAAGCAGGCATTGCTGACATTGAGCGTATAGTCAGATATATGGCTCAGGTCATAGCATACGATGGAGAAGTTTGCCTTATTGGGTTTCAGGTCCTTGAGTTTGCATAGCTTCTCATAGGCGCTGCGATGGGTCAGGTCACAGCCCAGTGTATAGACCGTATCAGTAGGATAGATAATGATCCCTCCGTTTTGCAGGCACTTGACCACACGGGCTATCAGCCTGTCATCTATATTGTCCGGATTGATCTCTAGCAGCTCTGTCATAGCTTTTGTAAAATATCCAATAATGTCTCGTTGAGTTTCTCTCTTGCTTTGTCAAAATCAGATTCTCCTGTCGCAAGGTTGCGTTCGACCGCATTGAGCTGATAGAAAGGCTGCCGATCATACATACATGGGTATACGAAACCCAGTCCATCACCTGTCTCGATGTCTGCTTTGTATTTTTCGCGCTTTGCTTCGTAGGTATTTACATTAGCATATTGGTTCACTGTCACAGATACGACCTTCCGAAATGGCATCAGCACGTTCATATAGCTGTTGTTCATATTGATAAAGGCCCCTTTGAAATGCGGGAAATCTTCACTGTTCAATAGCCCCAGGTCATATAAATCCGCAAAGGCTGTTCCTCCCTCTCCTTTGGAGAGGGTCGGGGTGAGGTTGTATTGGCTGTTCAAGTCCCTCTCCGAAGGAGTGAGATTTAGGGTGAGGTCAGGTATCCCTATGTCTCCGGGTTTGTCTTTTATTACATTTACTATATCGCCGATATTTAGCTCGGCTTTGTATGCATTGCAGAATGAGGCCTTGAGCGCCAGATGATATTTTTTTTGGGAAATGGCCTTGGTGACCTTGAATGCAGTTTGAAACAAGCCAAATCCTGTCTCGCATATATCTATCTCATGCTGGAGATAATTTAAACTGAAGATAAAGTGAGATGAAGCCGGGTCTGGCATTGGCGAATGAAGTTGCCCTCCGTGGGCAGCTATACCCTCAAATAAAGTTTTAAAATCTCTGAATCTATTGATGCACAATAGGAGTTTCATCCTGCAAAGGAATGAAATTGCCAGAATAATTGGGTAGGGAATAAAACACAATTGTTTCTATTCGCTTTTATGTCAATAATATTATTTTAGCGATATGCGAAAACTGATTTATTTATTACTGGTTTTGATGATAGCAGCAGGTGCTGCCGGGTATTGGATATTATTTAAAAACAACATTGCGCCATCTGAAACAAGGCCATGGGTTAATATTCCTACCAGCTCGGGGATGGATGATATGCTTCATATCCTGACAAACAAGGGCATACTGGAGAGTGTCCAGACATTTAAACTGGCTGCTCAGATCAAAGGTTTTAAGACCGTCAAGCCCGGCCACTATGTGTTTAATAAGTCAATGAGCAATCGTGAGATCGTCAATATGCTGCAAAGCGGCCGCCAGACACCTGTCAAACTTGTGATCTACAATATCCGGACAAAGGAAGAATTTACCGGGCTGGTAGGGCGTACACTGGAGATCGATTCTATTGCTTTTCTCGCCAAACTGAATGACCCTGATTTCTGCAATGGATATAATCTTGATACGAACAATATCCTTAATCTCTTTATCACCGATAACTATGAGCTGAAATGGAATACAGACATGATAAGTTTTGCAAACAAGATGAAAGGCTCCTATGAGAGTTTCTGGCAGGGGGCAAGAAGGGATAAAGCAAAGTCAATGGGATATAACCCTGCACAGATCACTACGCTCGCCTCTATGGTAGAGAAGGAATGTGTATTTGATAAAGAACTGCCTGTGGTCGCAGGCGTATTTTTCAATCGCCTTCGTATTGATATGCCGCTACAGTCCGACCCGACATTGAAATATGCTGCCAGGGATTTTAATGCCCGCCGGGTCACCAATTTCCATAAGGATTTTGACTCTCCGTACAATACGTATGAACATAAAGGCCTGCCCCCGGGACCTATCTGTATGCCAAAGAAAAAGTCTATAGACGCCGTACTCAATCCCGACTCAAATGACTATCTGTATTTCTGTGCCAATCCCGATATGAGTGACTATCATGTTTTTTCAAAAACACTGGCGGAACAAAATAAAATAGCCGTGGAGTACAGAAAGAAACTGAATGAACTGAAGATAAAATAAAAATAAAAGGCCATCATTTGATGGCCTTTTATGCAAATATTTACTGATGACATTTAGAAGTTCAAAGCAAGGCTATTGCCCTTAGTGCTCAGCTCCATATATGACCTGCCACCGCCACAGTATTTGTGTGATTTAACTGAGCCAATGACCGCTAATGGAATGCCGGCACCGGCACCCAAAATTCCAAAAACCAAGCATGCAGCACCCCCAGCTATTAGTGGGCTACCATCAGTACCATCATAATATCCGGTATAAGCATTATACCCATAATTGGCATCGTCGTGTACACCGATTGCTATAAGCGCGATACCAGTCACAAAAAGACCGCCGCCGACAGATGCTACTATGATACCTATGGTTTTCAGTTTTTTGTACTTGGCGCATTTGCCTGCATCGTCACCTCCTCTCTCTCTGAAGGCATTCATATAGTAATCCTGGTTGTACGTAGTGTTTTCGATAGAGGCTAGCTGTGCCCGGTCTGCGCTGATATATACCTGCGGAGTAGCAGATGACTGAACAGCAGCAGGGTCCGATAAACTTTGACCAAACGAAAGTAAGGCACAAAAAGTAGCAATAAGACTAAGGGTTAAGGTTTTCATTCTTTTTAATTTTAGAGTTAGTTAAAATATATTCGATTTTGCTTAAATCAAATCTATGACTTTTTTGAGAATTTTAAAATTATATTAAGCCCAAAATGTAGAGACAAAAATGAGCATTACTTACCGCATATCCCGGAAACCTATCATAAACAGAATAGAAGATGATATATCATATGGAGCCATTCACGGCTGGTCGTAGCTTTCTAAAGTATATGCCAATGCTTTATTGTACCGCTCAAAAAATATCTATATTCGCACAGTTTTTAAATAAAAAGTAAAACCAGCCATATGGATTTTTCTCAGAATGAGAGCCAGAAAATGATAGCCCAGATATGCCGCGATTTTGCGGAGAAAGAAATACGCCCTCATGTGATGGAGTGGGATGAAGCCCAACATCTACCGCGCGAATTATTCAATAAGATGGGCGAACTGGGTATACTGAGTGTCTATGTGCCTCAGGAGTATGGCGGCTCTGGGTTCAGTTATTTTGAATATGTCACTGCCATAGTGGAGATCACTAAAGTGTGCAGTTCTATAGGATTATCATTGGCAGCTCATAACTCACTTTGTACAGGCCACATATATTATCACGGTACCGAGGAGCAAAAGAAAAAATACCTGCCTAAACTGGCTACAGGAGAATATCTTGGTGCCTGGGGGCTCACGGAGCCTAATACAGGTTCGGATGCTATGCGCATGAAATGCACAGCTAAGAAGGTCGATGGTGGCTGGATACTGAATGGCACTAAATGCTGGATCACCCATGGTAAATCAAGTGATGTAATTGTTGCGATCGTTCGTACCGGTGAACTGCTCGACTCTCATGGTATGACCGCCTTCATCATTGAACGCGGAACTCCAGGACTCAAAGCGGGAAAGAAAGAAAACAAACTCGGGATGCGGGCATCCGAGACTGCAGAGGTAATATTCGAAGAGTGTTTCGTGCCAGATGCCAATGTAGTAGGAGGGGAGAAACAGATCGGACGCGGATTTCAGCAGGCTATGCAGATACTGGATGGCGGCCGTATTTCTATCGCAGCATTGGGACTTGGTATAGCAAAAGGAGCGTATGAAGCATCAGTAAAATACGCCAAAGAGCGCCAGCAGTTCGGTCAGCCTATCTCACAGTTTCAGGCTATCGGATTCAAACTGGCTGATATGGCTACAAAGATAGAGGCAGGAGAATTGCTCACGATGCAGGCAGCCTATCTCAAAAACAATAAGAAAAGTGTGACCAAAGAATCAGCTATCGCAAAATATTATACTTCAGAAATAGCAGTGCAAATATCTACTGATGCCATTCAGATCCACGGCGGATATGGCTATACGAAAGATTTTCCTGTTGAAAAATTTTATCGCGACTCTAAACTCTGCACGATCGGCGAAGGTACATCTGAGATACAAAAACTGGTAATCTCCCGTGAGATCATGAAGGGTAATCTGTAAAGAAATTCTTTGACGTAAATCGGAAATGTCTCCAGATCATTTTGTACTGTCAATACGCACATATCTCCGCTCAGAGATATAACCGGTGACAGGAACAGGTTGCGTAACAGGTGGGGTATTGATTCTAGCAGACTTGGGGTCATTGCTTGTATAGCTCGTAGAAGCAGCTTGTCCTGAGATATTGGTGTTGCTTTTTCCGTTTCCTGTCTCGACCACATGTGCTGTTTTGGGGTCTTTGGGGGGTATCAGATCATGCTGTGAGTATGATACCAACCATCCGGTCATTAGCATGGATAAACAAAATATTTGCTTGATCATTTGACGTTTATTCTATTACTATAATATTTCTGTGGGAATAAGCTGCTCCGGTATTTGCATAACAATATGCAGCATTGGTCTGAGTGTTGTCTGTCCATACGATATTCCAACGGAGTTCTATTGTGACCGGTGTGCCGGGAGTCACCGTCAGTGGTGTGGTCATGGCACAATTCCATGAACTCGCATTATCAGAATACGTAGTAGCACCGATTTTGAAAGTATACATTGAGTTAGCGACTTGAGCGGTCCCAGTTATTACGGTGCCTGTTGTGACATTGTATAGTTGCACATCTACATAGCAAGGGACAAATTTCGTTGGGTCCACCCAGCCGGCTGCTGTAGCTGTGATATAAACTGTACTTTTATTGGGGGTAAATGTCAAAGAGGTACCTGCCATGGCAGTGTAAGTTTGAGAAGTCGTAGTAATGTCGGTAGCACCGACCACACTTGCCCGCATAGGTGTTAAATCCTGAGTCAATGTACCACAGCTGCTCGTCACAGTTAGAATACTGGTTTGAGCGCTATAAGTTAAGCCAGTAACGCAGGAAGATGGCCCTGTGGGTCCAGTAGGCCCTGTAGTACCATTCGCACCAGTTGGACCGGTGGTGCCGTTTGTGCCGTTAGAACCGTTAGCACCAGTAGCTCCGGTTGCACCATTTGTGCCGTTTGTACCTGCTGATCCGGTAGGACCTGCAGGGCCAATAGGTCCTGTACTTCCGTTAGTGCCGTTAGTTCCATTAGCACCAGTAGGTCCAGTTGCACCATTAGTTCCATTTGTGCCGGCAGTACCTGTAGGACCGGTAGGCCCTGTATTTCCATTAGTACCGTTGGTCCCGTTTGTTCCGTTCGCACCTGTAGCGCCTGTTGTTCCGTTTGTTCCATTAGCACCAGTAGCTCCAGTATTGCCATTTGTACCATTCGTTCCGTTAGTACCATTGGTACCGTTAGTTCCGTTCGCACCTGTAGCGCCTGTTGCTCCGTTTGTTCCATTAGTTCCATTAGTGCCATTAGCACCAGTAGCTCCAGTATTGCCATTTGTACCATTCGTTCCGTTAGTACCATTGGTACCATCAATGCCAGAAGGACCGGTTACACCTTGAATACCTTGTGCCCCAGTTGCTCCGTTGTTGCCATTAGTTCCGTTTGTTCCATTAATACCAGCTGATCCTGTAGGACCAGTAGCACCAGTATTGCCATTTGTACCATTCGTTCCATTAGTACCATTAGTACCATCAATGCCGGAAGGACCAGTTACACCTTGAATACCTTGCGCTCCAGTTGCTCCGTTGTTGCCATTAGTTCCGTTTGTTCCATTAATACCAGCTGCTCCTGTAGGACCAGTTGCTCCGTTTGTTCCGTTAGTACCATTAGTACCATCAATGCCGGAAGGACCAGTTACACCTTGTATGCCTTGTGCTCCAGTAGCCCCAATATTGCCATTAGTCCCATTCGTTCCGTTAGTACCGTTCGCACCGGTAGGTCCTGTTGCTCCATTAGTTCCATTAGCACCAGTAGCTCCAGTATTGCCGTTAATACCATTCGTTCCGTTAGTACCATTAGTACCATCAATGCCGGAAGGACCAGTTACACCTTGAATACCTTGCGCCCCAGTTGCTCCAGTGATACCTTGTGCACCAGTTGCTCCGTTTGTTCCATTAGTTCCGTTTGTTCCATTAATACCAGCTGATCCTGTAGGACCAGTAGCTCCAGTATTGCCATTAGTCCCATTGGTACCGTTTGTACCATTAGTTCCATCAATGCCGGAAGGGCCAGTTATACCTTGAATACCTTGCGCTCCAGTTGCTCCGGTATTGCCATTGGTCCCATTAGTTCCATCAATGCCTGACGGTCCCGTTACACCTTGAATACCTTGTGCTCCAGTAGCTCCAGTATTGCCATTAGTTCCGTTGGTACCGTTAGTGCCATTAGCACCGGTAGGTCCTGTTGTACCAGTATTGCCGTTAGTACCATTGGTGCCGTTAGTTCCGTTCGCACCAGTAGCTCCTGTTGCTCCGTTTGTTCCATTAGTTCCATTAGCACCAGTAGCTCCAGTATTGCCGTTAGTACCATTGGTACCGTTGGTGCCATCTATACCGGAAGGTCCAGTTATACCTTGAATGCCTTGTGCTCCAGTAGCTCCAGTATTGCCATTAGTCCCATTCGTTCCGTTAGTACCATTGGTACCATCAATGCCGGAAGGCCCAGTTACACCTTGTATGCCTTGTGCTCCAGTAGCTCCAGTATTGCCATTAGTTCCGTTGGTACCGTTAGTACCATTAGCACCGGTAGGTCCTGTTGTACCAGTATTGCCGTTAGTACCATTGGTACCGTTAGTACCGTTGGTGCCATCTATACCGGAAGGTCCAGTTATACCTTGAATGCCTTGTGCTCCAGTAGCCCCAGTATTGCCATTGGTCCCATTGGTTCCGTTCGTACCATTAGTTCCATCAATGCCGGAAGGACCAGTTACACCTTGTATGCCTTGTGCTCCGGTCGCTCCGGTATTGCCATTGGTCCCATTGGTTCCGTTAGTACCATTGGTTCCATCAATGCCGGAAGGACCGGTTACACCTTGAATACCTTGTGCACCAGTTGCTCCGTTGTTGCCATTAGTTCCGTTTGTTCCATTAATACCAGCTGATCCTGTAGGACCAGTAGCTCCAGTATTGCCATTAGTCCCATTGGTACCGTTTGTCCCATTAGTTCCATCAATGCCTGACGGTCCCGTTACTCCTTGAATGCCTTGTGCACCAGTAGCTCCGTTGGTACCATCAATGCCGGACGGTCCAGTTGGTCCGGTCGCACCAGTATTGCCGTTTGTTCCATCAGTACCATCGATGCCTGAAGAACCAGTTACACCTTGAATACCTTGCGCCCCAGTTGCTCCGTTGTTGCCATTAGTTCCGTTTGTTCCATTAATACCAGCTGATCCTGTAGGACCAGTAGCCCCAGTATTGCCATTAGTCCCATTGGTACCGTTGGTGCCATCTATACCGGAAGGACCAGTTACACCTTGAATACCTTGTGCCCCAGTAGCCCCAGTATTGCCATTAGTCCCATTGGCACCGTTAGTACCATTGGTACCATCAATGCCAGAAGGGCCGGTTACACCTGGAATACCTTGTGCACCAGTTGCTCCGTTTGTTCCGTTAGTACCATTAGTACCATTAGCACCTGTAGGACCTGTAGCTCCTGTATTGCCGTTAGCCCCGTTAGTACCATTAGTACCATCAATGCCGGAAGGACCAGTTACACCTTGTATGCCTTGTGCACCGGTCGCTCCGGTATTGCCATTGGTCCCATTGGTTCCGTTAGTACCATTGGTTCCATCAATGCCGGAAGGACCGGTTACACCTTGAATACCTTGTGCACCAGTTGCTCCGTTGTTGCCATTAGTTCCGTTTGTTCCATTAATACCAGCTGATCCTGTAGGACCAGTAGCCCCAGTATTGCCATTAGTCCCATTGGTACCGTTGGTGCCATCTATACCGGAAGGACCAGTTACACCTTGAATACCTTGTGCTCCAGTAGCCCCAGTATTGCCATTAGTCCCATTGGTACCGTTGGTGCCATCTATACCGGAAGGTCCAGTTATACCTTGAATACCTTGCGCTCCAGTAGCCCCAGTATTGCCATTGGTCCCATTGGTTCCGTTCGTACCATTGGTACCATCAATGCCAGAAGGGCCAGTTACACCTTGAATGCCTTGTGCTCCAGTAGCCCCAGTATTGCCATTGGTCCCATTCGTTCCGTTAGTACCATTGGTGCCATCAATGCCAGAAGGGCCAGTTACACCTTGAATACCTTGCGCTCCGGTTGCTCCGGTATTGCCATTGGTCCCATTAGTTCCATCAATGCCTGACGGTCCCGTTA
>Ga0302281_10000024_pt1 | contig 143838 bp, 216 predicted proteins | sample III_Fen_E1_2_FD_198762 | JGI IMG/M metagenome (GOLD analysis project Ga0302281, IMG submission 198762) | Peat permafrost microbial communities from Stordalen Mire near Abisko, Sweden - III_Fen_E1_2 | ecosystem: Environmental > Terrestrial > Soil > Wetlands > Permafrost | place: Sweden...
CGGTCGGCTGGTCATGATTCACACCCTTGGAGCCCCACATGGCGACCAGTTTTGCGCGTTCCAGACCGAGTACGCGGACTTTCAACAGGTCAGCCTTGTCGCCCGGTACTTCAATGTCTTCGAGGCTGTCGATGAGGGTGGTGGTCTTGGGCGTGTCGTCCAATTCATCGACAGCCTCATCCTCCTTATTGCAACACGCGCACCCAGAATAGCCGACGACACCACCAAAGAGGTCGTCATCTTCCCGCTTGGTTGCGAAGGCACCCAAGGCTAATCCGGTCAGAAACGCAAAAAGCCCAAACCCCGCTACATGCTTCGAAGTTGCCACGATGATTCTCCTTATTTCCAATTGACTGTGTTGCAAAGTGTGATAAGGGTAATGGTCAACATGACCATCCTCCTCAATGTGTGGCGTGAATAGCCTCTAATGCGTCATTGAAGTTGGTGTAATGGACAGGCTCCGTTGCAATGGGTCAACCACTTGTTTGGCTTCATCAATGGCTCCAAAAGGACGCCAAAGCAGCTTCCCTTCCACCCGTGCCATCACGTTAAACATAGGTCTCCTATGCGAACCTTGCCGGGGCTTGTCGGCCCCGGCCTCAGGCCCGTCTCGGGTTAAGCTGCTGCGGCCTTCGCCTTTGCGGCTTTCTTCGCCTTCTTGGCGGTTACAGCAGGGGCGTTCAGCGAAGCAGCCAGAACACTCATGATGTCCGTCTTGGGGTCGGCGACCGGGGCAGCAATGGGTGCTGTGAGAGCCGTCACCTTACCTTCAATCTTGTCATTGACGAGACCCTTGAGGGTGCGGATGTAACCATCGCTGTACTCAGTGGGGTCGAAGGTGTCCGTCAGGGCGTCGATGAGCATCCCGGCGATTTCGACTTCCTTGTCATTGAGGGTAGTCGTCGCCCACTTGTCGAAATCACGGACTTCATTGTCGAAGTACATGTAGTGAGCGGTGATGCCATTCTTGCCGTAGGGGCGGAGAATCAGAGTCTGTTCGCGGCCACGTTGATTGGACTTGGCGATGGCGACCACACCACGGGCAATCATACCACGCCGGAGCAGGTCGAACGGCTTGTCGAAGCCCTTGTCGGCTGCGACGTATTCGGCGGAGGCGAAGTAGATGGGGTCGATTTCGCTGACCTTGACAAACTCGACAATCTCCATTCGCTTGTCGGAGCCGACCATGCAGGACTTCTTCTCCTCATCGGAGATGACAACAAACTCATCTTCGGTGACCTTGTAGCCTGACAGAATCAAGTCGGCAGCGATTGCCTTATTCTCGGCGTCAACCATGCCACCCTGCTTCAACTGGGCGTACTTGGGTGCCGCACCCTTCGTGACTTCCTCAGGGTTGGTAACGTAAACGCGATTGAAGGAGACCTTCTCTTCGTCGGTAGCTTTGAACGTTTTGATACCCAACGTCACCAGACCGAATGTTAGGACGCCCGTCCAATTGGCACGGTCAGCGAACTTCTTCTCGGTGGGGGCGGTACTCAGTTTCGGCTTCGCGGCGGTCTGTCCCATGAGTTGAGCGGAGAGGGCGGCGACAGCGGCGGCATCGGGAGCGGATTTCTTAATAGCCATACCGTTAGTATACCTGCGAACCTTCGTTTTTGGATACTTTTTTCAAAAACTTTTTGAGAAATTTCGGGGGAGCCATTTAGGTTCCCCCGATTAAGGGAGTGTTTGGTGATTAAGCGGGAGCTTACACCCCTTAGAAGTCGTCTTCCTCATCGTCCCAGTCGTCGTCAAAGTTCGAAGAGTAAGAGGAGGAGGCGTAGGCCGGTACGGCTCCGGGCTCCGGGTAGGTGACGCCTTGAGCCTTGGCAATGGCTGTCAGAACCTTGTCGATGTCTTCCTGCGTGGGATGCAAGCTCCGCTCCACGTTGTAAACATCCTTGAGTTCCATACCTGAGGCCGCACGTACCTGACCCAAGGTAAGCCCTGCCGCTTCACGAGCGAACCGCAGCGGGTTGTCAAACAACTTGGATTTTGCCGGAGCAATATCCAACCGCGAGAACTTGCGGAGCCAGCCCGTCAACCGTTCGGTCGAAGCCTTGGTGAAGCTGGCCTCAGTCATAACCCCCCGCTTGAGGAGACGCTTCACAGTCGGCAGAGCCTTGACCTGCTTGATGAGAGCATAGCGTTCGGCGGCGACCTCGACAATAGGCTGCATCATGACCATGGTATCAGTCCTGCCTTCAATCATCTCATCCGGCTGAACCTCCCGTATCACTTCATACCGCCACGTCCGCCCCTTGGAGTAGTTGTAGTCAATCGGAATCGCGACCACATCAGCCGGGTTGATTTTAACTTCCATGATGCGGCACTTACCCCTCTCCCAGCCACCACCATAGTGAGGCAGATAGCTCCTTGAGCAGAAGTGAAGACCCTGAGAGCAAGTGTTGCGACGGTCAGGGTTAACAGCAGACCGGGGCATAACAACAGGAGGGCAACCCGGACGGTTGTTAAAGGTGCGGGTATAGATGTCTTTGTAGTCCCTGCCCACCTTCTTGTACGCGAGGAAGCAGCCATCGTCGGTCAGAGCGAAGCGGCCAGAGTTCAGCCATTCGTAAATCTCGTTGACCGTAGCCATATCCGGCTGCTGATACAGGTTGTCCATGAAGCGGAGCCAACCGGCGACGGACTTGCCGTGTTCGATGAGTTCCTGAATCTTGGCCGACAGGGTGTTGTCCACCTTCTGCCCCTTGTAGAAGACACCATCAGCGGTGATTGCAACCTTGCCATGCGACTGCTCCGCTAGTTGAGCGCTGAGCGTCACCAGCTTGGGAATACGCGACCACTGGCGACGTTCCAAGGCTTGGTGAAGCTTCTTGAAAGTCGGCTGGCCTTTGGATGCCTGATGCGGTTTTCCATTTACCACCACGCACACGTAATTCGGTTGAAGGACATGTGGCATTGCTGCACTAGTAGACATTGACAGTCTCCTCTTCCTCTTCGGTTTCTTCGGTAGCTATTTGCACATCGGCCAAAACCAACCGCTTGTTCCGTTCGTCGGTCGTCCGAATATAGTCTACCACAACAGTCTTCTCTTCTATTGTACCTGAACCATAGTTACTTTTGGAGCAAACTTTTAGCATGGGGTAGTTCCGATTCACTACCTTTATCCACGCCTGATTATAGTCGGCGGTGTTGCTGATGTTTATGTCGAGTTCGGAAGCGAGGTTGGCCAGACTCCTATGCCCAGTTCGGTCGGCTTTCTCCGCCTTATCCAGAGCCAGAGCGAACTGGCGGAAGGGGCTGTCCACAGAGAGTAAATGCGGATGCTCCGCCACATACCCCATAGCGAACTTCCAAGTAGAGATGAACGGCTTTACAATCAGGCTGAGTTCCATCTCCTTGGCCGGAGTCAATATGCTCTTAATCCGCGATTCCACAAAGGGCATGATGCTGATGAAGGAAGGGTCGGATATCAATTTGGAGTCCACCCTGACACCGAACACCGGAGTTGACGCAGTTATTTCCGGGAAAATGTCCGACTCACGAACCCGACTCAAAAACCTAATGAAGTTTCCGGCGTCTTCGCTGAACCGCGAAGGCAACCCTGCCACATTCGCTCCACCCTTCTCCACGAGTACATAGAACTTGAGCGACGTGGGGTCATTAAGGGTAGCATTATCGTCCCCTTTTTCCCACTGCTTCTTCCAGCCATTACCCCGGCGAAAGTGGGTGGTATAGGTTGGCAGTACACGCACGTTAGACCGTTCGCGTTTAACTACTTCCAGAGTCTTTTCGGCCTTCATCATAGGCTCATACTTTGCCTTGAGGTCAGATGCCTTGACTACGGGCGGGTTTCCAAGGTGGTCAAGCAGAGCGAGGGCTTCATCCCCAGCTTGATGCATGGGGATAGTTCGCTCACGCCGGGTAATCACCAGAGCGCGATTGTACTTGGTAGACTCCAGTGAATACTGGAGCATGTAGTGAACGTACCTATCGGCCACCGTTTTGAGGTCGTTAATCACGAAGATGACCCGGTTCTCCACATCCACTTTGATGTCAAAATCAGCCTTCTTTGCGACGTTCGACGCCACGTCACGATAGGCAATCGCCCTTTTGGCGGGGGTGGCGTTTTCGAACAGGGGCTCCTTCTTAGCCCTTTTGGCCGACTTCCGTTCAGCGGTGCGGAAAGCCACCACTTCTACATGCTGGTAGTCCAGTTCGTTGAGGGTGACCTTTGCACTACCGAGGGTGAAATTGGAGTATCCCCCCAATAGCAACCCGCGATTATAGGCGTCGTTGACCAAAGTGCCCATCCCGGATTGCATGGACAACTCATGAATTTTGAGACGAGCCTCCCACCCCGTATTGCAAGCATCAATCTGCTTCTTGATTTCTTCCAGCAACTTGCTTTGCACAACATCCAACCGCTTCAGGATGTTATCGATGGTGTCACCGATAAGGCTCAAAGCCTCGCGGGATGCAGCCGGTTGTAATTCACCCACGTTGAAGAATAAGTCAATGGGCATCCCGAACAGCTTCTTTTGAGTCTCAGACAAACGGCTGCTGTCGATGTTGCCAACTGCGTACTGTACACAACCCATGATTGCCCGGAGGCCGTCCCCTTGTTCGGTGTCGGCATAGTCACCTTGCCGCATACCCCAAAGAGGGGTTCGAACCGAGTATTGCGGTGTATTGATGTTGACCGGCTTGTTCAGCTTCGGTCGCGGTTCGAAGAACTCGAACACCGAAGCTGCTTTGTTTTCAAACTCCCAAATGTTCTGAGGGTTGACAGGGAAACTGACCGTCACACCGTTTAAAGCATCAGGGGTATCCATCGGCTCACCCATCATGACCAACTCCGGTAGCCCCTCTTCGCCAACAAAGGCATTGTAGAGGAAGGTCTGGCCGTTGTAACGATTGGTGACCACAAACCCCCCTGTGACACCACTGCTGTTCAGATAGGCAAATGGCGACTTGGAGCCGAGGCCGAAGCCCCCGATGGCATCATTGGATTGCTGCTTGTCGCTGGCGAAGTAGGTGGAGTGAAGCCGCTTCACAGCGTCGTAGTCGCCGGTAGCATCGCACTCATAGCATAGAGAGTCACCAGTCATGCCGGTACCATGGCAAGCCTCACACCCACCCTTGGTAAACCGCATCCCAGTACCATAGTCGGTGACACTGAAGAATGGTTCAAATTGAGTAGGAAGGTGGATTTCGAAAGGGAGGTTATGCTTAAACGCCGCCGTGTGAGAGTCTTTGGCGTTGCAACTCAGTTCGCGAATGACAGCGCGAATCTTGTCGTTGTACAGGTTGTCAGACATGGTTCTAAACAGGACAGGGGAGGTTCTAACTTTGAAGCCGGATGGTTTGGACGTTCCTGAAACCTTGGTCACTGTTCCCGCTGTTTCCAATAGCATGAGTTTTTCTCTCCTGCCATCAGTATACCGGATATACCAAGGTTCCAGCTAGTAAATTAAGAAATTTTTTCAGTTTGAAGGTTTTTCAGCGAATCCCGGAGTGCCTTTTGAGCCCGATGCACCAGAACCCCATACAACAGGGTGGCCGCAAGTCCTACTATCGAAGAAAGAAGCGGGTAGACCAACAGTATCGCTGGATTGAAGAGGTGGGCGATAACGAGAAGGATGGTTGCGATTGCAGCAGCCAGTCTAACCCCATGTGTATACCCGAGACCCATTGCCAACTTTTGAGACACGACAAGTTTCACTTTCCTGCTCTCCTCGGTACAGCCTTCATGGGTCGTTTTTCCTTCTTCACTTTGGGTACCTTGGGCTTCACGAAGAAGATGCTTGGGTACTCTGTCATGTGGAATTGGTTCAGGTCGGATATGGGGTGAGTACCCCACCCCGGAAGAGGCTCTGGACCCTTCCAAACAGCCATGATGCCGAGGGCTATGCATTCCAATGACCCCGGCCAGAATCCTGTCCACCGTGCGAAGGCAGGGTCATGTGACCGGCAACTGCATTGAAGCCGTTGTCCACCACAGGCGGAGCAGCGTTGCACATCGCAATTGACGCTGTGGATACTTCCCGGCTTAACTCCACAATCAGGACAATCTCTCAACTTTGGTTCAATGCCAAACTTGACCAGCACCTTTTTTAACTCATCGAACTCTGCCCAAGGCATAGACTACCCTTTCGCTACCGGCTCTTGATTAAGCACCCTGATTTTAACAGTCCGTAACCACTCTATGTCAGCGGCTGTGAACCTGCACTTGTGTAGTTCTACAACATTCCATGGAGCGGACACCATAGCTAAGCCGCACTTCTGGCATACTTCCTGAGGTTGCTCCACAATCTGCTCCTTATCCGCTGACACACGCACAAGTACAATGTACCCAACCGCGATGACAAAAATCGGCCAAAGGTTTAAGACGTTGTCCACAAACATTAGTATACCTCAAATCAGGGAGGATGCGTACCCTTTGCAAATGTCACCCCATCGTTCAATGTCGCCACGATAGCCTAATTTTTTTGCGGTAACGAAAGAAGATTCAAGCACCTCCGTCCAATCTGATGTTCTCACCAATTGGACACCAATCCACCGAAATTTAGGTTTAGCTTTTGTGTACTTAGTAGCATACTCTTTTGCGGTGGCCTCGGCCAGCTTGATGATCCCCATCAAATCCCCCAAGTAATCTAGGCTCTCTGGGGCTTCAGGTAGAGAATCAACAAACTCCTGACTGGCAAAGTCTATTCCGCAGGACTTGCAGATACCCTCATCGGTAATGTCAATGTGTTTGCATTCCATATTTTCTAAATACTGAGTTCTTAGGTATACGGGGAGCACCCCCATCACAGAAAAGAGAACACATGAAAGAACTGAACGTAATCGAGTTCGCTGAGCGCGAACTTGGCATGGTTTCTGGTCTAACGTTGTACCCCATCCAGCAAACTCTTCTGAAAATCATCTTCGGTGTCCCACTCGACTTCCAACCTCAAACCATTGAAGTATGGGACGACCTCCATGAAACTAAACTGTACACTCTGTCCGAACCCGACTACTTGAAGATGTGCTTCGAGGAGCAGAAGTGCAACTATGGCGACTGGCAAACACTCCCCGCCAAAGGCTTCAATGAGGCGCATCTATTCCAAGGACGCCGGGGTGGAAAGTCTACTCTACTCATGGTCTCCATCGCATATAAACTTTACCGTACTCTACTCCTTGGTGACCCACAGCGATTCTTCAATCTTTGTCCGGGCAGCGTGATCGACCTGAGTCTCGTCGGTATGGATAGCGATGGTGTTCGCCGGATGCATAAATCCCTGCATGATTACTACATCAATCGCACCGAAATCTTCGCATCGTATCTGGCAGCTTACACCCCCGGCAGGAGCATTGGGTTTTTCACAGAAGCCGACCGGCTCCGCAAGAACAGCTACCCTTCAGTTAATATTGGAGCGTACCCCTGCACAGCCAACGTCATGAGAGGACCGGCCAGCATTGGTTTGTTCTATGATGAGTTTGCCCACTACACCAAGGCCAATGATTTGTATTGTGCCTCGACTCCGGCCACGATGAACTACCGCAATGAGAGTGGTGACCATTCGCTCATCATGTCGGTGTCTTCCCCATGGCACACAAACGGAAAGATGTTCGATCTACACGACATGGCATTTAGCCTTCGCAGCATTTTCACGCACAACGAGACTACAGCCACGTTGAACCCCGGAGTCGCCCCGTACATGCATCTGCGTCAGCAGAAGGAAAAGGGCAACCACTATTTTGATTGTGAGTTTGGTGGGAAGTTCCTTCACAAAAACAAGACGATGACGCTGAAGGAATACCGGGAGGATATTGGGAAGGGCTCGTTGTGAGCCCTTCTTTTACAGCTTAGTCTTCCTCATCGAAGGTGCCGTGGTACTCACCTTCAACTTCAGTAGTACCCACCGTAAACAACCCGAGGTTCTCAGCTTCGGCGGCATACTCGGCATACTTGTACTCGTTTATTGCAAAATCAGGGTCGGTGAAGACCGGGGTTAGGATAGAGTACAACCGATGCATATTAAGCCGGTCGGTATTGTCCTTGTTGTCATCATTGGAGCGACGTTCCGCTTCAGCCCACCACATGAACAACTCCTGCTTGAGTGGGTTCTTCAGAATGGTCTGCATCATCTCCGCGTGTGAATCCATTTGAACATCAACTTCGGGCTCAGTAAACTGGTTGATAATCTGGTCTTCACCAGCTTCCAGCCTGAGGAATTTCTCGTGGGCTACTTCCGAAGCACGAGAGAGTTGCTCACGTTCACGCACTTCTACTGGCTTTCCACTTTCCTTGATGTTCAACAAAAACTCAATGATTTCACCCTTCACGATGTTGAGATAACCATACCAACTAGTGCCGGGGTCATACACTACATCCCCGATCCTCTTTGGGCTATAGACTACTCTCAGCAACTCATCGCGTTCAATATCCGTCAGCTTGATTTCATTGTTGAACATATCGCGAAGAATGGTTTGGAATCCAAGCTGGCGGAGAATCTTTGCGGCGGTCGCACGCAGAACTGCACGCTGTGTGAGAGCACGTTCGAGGATGTCCACTTCAAGGAATACGTGAGGCGGTGCAGCCCCCGTCTCCTCGTACGCAGTCTTGCCTAGCACATCTCCTGTGTCGAGTTCAATGTAGACATCAGAGATAGGCGTGATAGCGTAGTCGGCAATGAGACCAAGCAGGTCTGCCCGGAATAGATCGAACAAGCGGATGGCAACCCCGTTTGGAGTTCCAACCTGATTGAAATAATTGGGGCATTCTTCCTTGATTAACTTCCACAAGTCTTCATCGGGCCAATTCTTTACTTCACGAGCGTCCTGAGCCACGAGAGAGCACTCACACTGCAAGTCAGTATGAGCGGTTGGGATTTCGAGACCCTCCTTATGCACCATATCAGGGAAGATGCGAAGGTACCAATTGCGTAGGGGACAGAGTTTATCCGGGTGTGAAATAAGCGTGTAGAAGTAGCGGCCTTCGCCGAGGGTCTCGGCGTACTGCTCCAAATCTGCAATGGTACTGGTAAAAGTGCCATCACTGGAGATGTACTGCTTACCCACCATAGCATCTCCGCCGAAAACGGCACGACGGTTGACAATAAAGGCGTTCTCAATTTTCACGAAGCGGGGGTCATGTATAAGTGCCCAAGTAGGACCGAGGGTCTCAACATACCCCCCTTCACCAAAGACTAGGGCATCCAGTAGCTGACAATACTCAAATTCTTCTTGTGTTACTTCCCCGGAAACAAAACGATACGTGCGTTTACCTTCGTCTTCTAAGCCCAAAAGACGCTTAAGTGTGATGTCCATTATTGACTAACCCTTTCGCTGGGAAATAGAAACTCCCAATACGGTGTTCTTATGTAAGGGGCCTTCGCTCCTATACAATCTAATACCCCACTAAGGAGGATTTGCTCATGGACTTTTGTCTAAATCAAGCCTCAACCGCTGTACTAACCGTGTTGTATGACTTTGGAGATACTGCGACAACTTAGAAAGGGGGTGATCTTATATCTACCGAACGCCCTCGGTAAGTTTGGTTGGAGTGAACCAAATTTTACTGAGGGCGTTTGTGTTTCACCAGATTGCGTCTTGCGTCCGTGACACCGATGAATCTATCAAGAGGCCCTTTCATGAGGATGATCTTTCATCCAATCCATAAGGTTGAAAATTGCGAACCCTAAGACCAAGATAAACAACCCCCACATGAAGCTGTGTTCTTTGATCCCGGAGATGACACCAAAGAACACAGCGAGGATGACATTTTTGTTTGCGTTGAATCTCCAACTCATATCGTCACCGTCTTTTCAAAGTGGGCGGCAATCCCGCCTCCTTTGATTTTAATCGTCCAACCATTCATGTCGATGAATGTCTCACCACGATTAGTGGAGAACATGGGCTCGATGGCGATACGCATCCCCTTCGTGAGTTCCACAGGCGGAATGTCAGGCAATAGAAACGTCCCGGAGTTCCCCTCACGTTTCTCGGTGTGATAGGTCACCTCGTTTGGGATGAAGGGTTCCATGTGAAGTTCAGTACCGATGCCATGCCCACCATAACCATGGATGACTGTAATCTCGTACTGCTTCGCTACAGCCTCTATAGCAGCCGCGATGTCATTGGTGGTGGCTCCGGGCTTAGCCGCCGCTACACCGGCATCCAGAGCCTCATGGGTGGCCTTTATAAGGCGTCGTGCTGAGGCCGACCCCCTGCCAATGAGGACTGTGGTCGCCCCATCGTCATATTGACCCTCGGCGTCCTTAATGCCGCAGTCAATCTTCACCACATCGCCATCTTCGAATGGTCGTGCATCAGGAATGCCATGGATGACTTCCCCATTGATGCTCACGCAGAGAATGTTTGGGTATGGCTCGTTGAAGCCCTTCGGCTGATACCCCTTGAAGGCAGGTTCGACCTTGTAAAGCTGCATAAGCAATTCAGCATATCGCTCAAGATCGTTGCCGGTACGGCCTTCGTACACAGACTCGGCGAGGGTGGCGAGAATCATCTCTAGTGCTGTCATTTCTTCCATGGTTATTTCCAGTCCCTCCGATGCCATCATTGAACCACCGGAGCCCGTTGAAAGTCTTCAATCTGCTCTTCCACTTGAGCAACGATGGCCGGAACATCAAGTGTGTTCTTTTTCCCTGCTGCAATAGCGGCCTTCAACTCCTGCTGAGAGATAATTCCAAGTTGACGTGCCCGGATCAGAGCGACCATGGAGCGAAGGTCTTCCTTACAAATGTACTTGTAAAGAATCCAGATATGAGAGCCGTAGATTTCCATGTCATCCAAGTGCAGCATCGGGCCGAAACCACCTAAGGCTGACTGTGGATCAATGGTGGCCCCTTGCCGTAAAAGTTCATTGAGAACAATTGCGGCTCCGATGATGCCCTCAGACATCTTAACCATCCCCGTCAAGGGGGAATCATCTAACGCAACTCTTCCTACTGCGTACCTTCTCATTCTTTACTCCTTGCATCCATCCAAGTCTTCGCGGAAATAATACGTTCCACAGTTTAGGCAGCGAAATCGACCGGAGAACATCCCCATCCATTCCGTAATCTCCATATCCAAGTGGCACTCAGGACACTGCATATCTTTCTTGAATGCATATCCGCAGTCTGTGCAATACCACTTAGATGGCACTTTATGCGTACCCCCACCTCCAACGGCGATGTTTTCCCAGTTCGATACTTCCCACTTTTTAGATGGATGCTTACAGGCGATGGGTTCCATGTGAAGCTTGTAACAGTCGCTGCACCGATGTATAGTGGTGGGAACTCCGGTCTCGTTGTCGTGACCGAATCCCCATGCTTTAGAGTCAGCATGGTTACACAGCCATTGAGCCAACCAGCGGGGCCATAGAGAGATAGAAACGCTGATTTCTCGCTTCCACCACCGGCTGGGCTTCTGGTACTCGGCAATCATCATAGCTCGTAAAGCCTCGCCAGCTTGATAAGAGCTAGTTCAACAGTGGATAGAGACAGGTCAGGGCTAATGTCATCCCTAAGCCAGATTAGGATGTCTTGTACCGGAAACTTCATAGGGATGGTGTCAAAGATAACACTCATCCCCAACACAGCGGCGGAATCCACACCCCATCCCCAAGTCTCAGGAATGGGGTCGGATTTAGTCTCCTGAACCAATTCTCTCAAGTGATCCAATCTACGGTGGGAAGCATAAAACTCATACCGAGTATGGATGTCACTGTTAAGTATGGTCACTCGACGTAGGGTATCGTCCTCAAGTTTTTTGTACATGGCACCTATTACTTCTTTCTCACTAAAGAATGTCCCTTGATGTGGAGTTTTTTTGCCTTCAACAAAGTCTCCCATTGTTTGCGGGTGCCGATGTCCCCGCGTGACAAGAGCCCTAGCTCTTCTTCACTACGGCTGAGAGCTTTGAACATCCCGTACAAAGGGTAGTCCTCTGAAACAAGAGTTTCTTTGCGATGCAGAATCGGTTGGTTGGTTGTCTTCGTAAAATCTGAAATACAGCACTGCTTGCTTGGCAAAACTACCGTAACACTATACTTCAGTGCCGGGTGTGGGTTGGTGTCAAAATCAGGGCAACTAAGGAGGCACACATGTAGTCTGTCAGGTGCCACTTTTACCACATCATAGTCAAACTCCCCTGCTATTAAGAGAGCCCTCGCCACCAACACTCGCAAGTCTGTTGGGAGGTGGCAAATATTACTTTTGTGAGCATATAGAGGTGTGGATAACCACGTCTCCGCCACGGGGCATTCAGGCAACTCAGCAGCTATTGCTTCCATGGTGCGTCAGTCCTTGTGGTAACAAGGTACACACTTTTTCAGTGAGTATCTTTTTCAGATGTGTGTTCATCTCGGGGAGAGGATCAACCCCACCCAATTGTCGATACAGAGAATACAAATTCGTACGGCCAGTTTCATTGGTTACTGCTTTGCGAATTTTCTTCTCCACCTCCTCCGGAGTGTCATCTAAGAAGAGACAGCCATCCGGTTCGCTCTTGCTCATTTTTTTGGTCGGGTCGGTTAAACTCATGACGCGACCGGCAGCGGGGTTGGCGATTGGTATTTTGACTTCCTCACCAAAGGTCTTGTTGTACCGGGCGAGGAGGTCACGGGCAAAGTTCAAGTGCTGGGATTGGTCTTCCCCTACAATTACCTCATCGTATCCAGCCACGTCATGAACCATAAGCACTGGATAAACAAACAAATGAGCCGTCTTCTCATTACTGGCACGAAACTGGGTCATCCGGTTCAGTTCGCCCGGATACGTCAGTGCCAACAGCCGAAAATATCGGGTGGCGTCAAAGGTGTTTTTCTGATGCTCTATATTCTTAACACCAAACTGCGACAAAGTAAATACCACAGAGGCAACCATTTTGTCTGAGCAAAAAGGAGCATGATATGTGGCAATTAAAACGGTCGCCCCGGATAGGGCTGGTTGAATACAAGCGAAGTAATGACCAAGGTGCAACCGCCCGGTTGGGCGGAGGCCGCAGAGAGATTTCATAGCTGGCTCCGATTTAATGGATGAGTTCGTCGTTGTAACGCAGATGTGGGTGTAGGTACTGGGGCGGTACTTCATCCACGAGCCAGACTCCATTGGGGGTTAGGTAAAAATGAATCCCGTTTTGATGCATGTCGCCGGTCCTCACCGTTAACACCACCGGCTTACCATGTCGTTCACCGACCTTGAAGGCCGTCTGCAAATCCGCAGACAGGTGAACGTGGTGTCGGGAGCCCTTTATCAAACCTAATCTCAGGATGGAGCCAAGGAACCGTCTTGCGGTGCCGTGGTAGAGGAGCTTAGGTGGCTCCACAGGGTCATACTTAAGATCAACCTTGATGCTGTGACCTTGAGATGCCCGGATTCGTTTGCCGTCGTCGGAGAACTCAAAACGCTTTTTGTCGTTCTCAGCTACAACCTCGTCAAGCTCTTCGCGGGTGATTTTATGCCCATGGGAAGCGCAACCCTGAAGGAGTTCTGCCACGGGGCACCAACCAGCCTCATCAAGGGTCAGGCCAGCTTCCTCGGGCTTGTGCCGCAAGATCAGGCTAAGGAACTTACTTGTACGTACGAGAGGGGTCGTCATACTTACTCCGGTTGCGTGCTGCACACAGGGAGGTCGTGCTCGTCAAAAACATGTTCGGCCAGTGCGTAGGGAGGCCCATTCAACCAACCCTCTTCCTTGGCTTGGTCTTGGGATATAACCTTAATCCGGCAACCGTCTTGCGCGTGCAAGTCAACGCAAACAACTTCAATTTGGTCGATGCGAACGGCAACGACCACCCGAGTACCAATATCAGTACACTGATACTGCTTACCTGAGCACCAGAAGCGTTCACCAATTTTGAAATCTGAGAGTTTCATGGTTTAACTATACCATAGTTTAAGAATATTTTTTGGTGGGTGTGGAGGGATTTGAACCCCCACCATTAGCCCTCTCGGGTACGGATTAAAAGTCCGCTGTGCGACCAGATTACACTACACACCCATGAAATAAATTTTGGTGGGTGCGGTCGGACTCGAACCGACATTTCGACGCTTAAAAGGCGAGTTTCCTGCCATTGAATGACGCACCCAAACACTTAAATTTTGGTGGGCGCGGAGGGAATCGAACCCTCGCCGAGTGGTTAAAAGCCACATGCTCGACCTTCGACACGCCCATACAACAGTGTGGGCGCATAACCGAAAGGGAACTAGACCCTTACGTTTATCCGACCACACTCGCGTTTTGTGCGTTTCAATGTCATGTCTCAATCTCAGTCTGGACTACTTTACAGGCTGTCCACGAAGAACTTCTATTACACCGGGCTTCAGGCAGTTGCCACAAGCATTGGGTTTGATGACCACCGTCTTGTTCGGTGAAAAACAGCGGCACTGATTAAGCACCACCCCACACGAACATTTCTCAATAAAATGGTCACTCATTTAGATGCCTTCTTGTCAAACTCAGCCTGAAGTTTTTCGTTCTCTTCAGGGGTGTTATCCTTATGATACACAGCTTCCCAACCAACAGCAACCATTAACTGATCGAAGTCCCCAGCGGCGTTAATCTTCTCGGTGAGCCCTATGACCCACTCACAGAAGCAGCCGGGGTATAAACTCGGAGTCCATTCCTCCTCGAAGCCATGTTCATGACCACCCGCCTGAGCCTGTTTACGCTCTTCCTGACAGCCGGAGCACATCTGAGTAACAACGTAGGCTTCCGCTTCGTCCTCGGTCTTGAAGCCGCATCTGGAGGGGTCTTCAAAGCCCTCAGGCCGTGCCGGTAAATAAATAGCTGTGTACATCAGACCTCAATGAAACTGCTCGAATGGTATGCGGATTCAACAATGGTTTAAACTCGTCATATAAAGAACCCAAAGTTCCTTTATATGTTTTCGAGCGAACTTTGTGCTTACGCCAGTCAACTCCAGCTTGAGTTAACCGTATGGCTTTCAGTTGAGCCGAGGAGATAAGACAAGGAGTTGCAGTTGGGTCTTTACGACACTCTAGCAAATCCAAAACCAGTTCTCGCTTTGCTTCCCCTATTTCTCTTGCTGTGTACTCGGTGATGATACATAATCACCGCCCTCTGTCCACAACAGGAACCCCAGCAAGGCTTGCCGCCTTTAGTATGACATCGTAAGCTACGATACCATACGCATCACCTAACCCACCAGCTACATGAGCAGCAATTTGAACCGCATCACAATCTAATACCCGATCTTTAATCAGCTTACGGGAGATTGCTGTGCTAAGTCCCTCTCGGCCTTCTTCTGTTTCCAGTCTTTGCTGGAGTCTTCGCCAATCCATTCAATCCTCAAATCTGGTGCCCCCGGCAGGATTCGAACCTGCGATTGAGATTTCTCTCGCGAGTTTAGGAAACTCGGGCCTTCGTCCGCTAGACTACGGGGGCATGAAACTTAAAACATAGAACGTTGGTACACCCGTTAGATTCATTATGGTTAGGACTTGCACACTGAACCATAAGGTGTAGCACTTGTTCAGTATCTCCACAAAAAGGGCACTTACTTTCGGTAGTGTACATGAAGCTACCACAATTCCCACAACAAAAACTTTGACCTTCTTCGCCATGGTACATAAAACTTCTGGCGGGACTACGGCTGAGACGAAGTTTTAGTTGTTCTTTGGCTTCCCTACTTGATGACATTCGTCACCTCTTTAGAGATGCGGTTCTGACGTTCCTTGTGCAATTGTCCACGCCAGTGCAATCCTAAAAATCCTACGAATGCGAAGAGCACAGTCTGTGCAGCACTGAGCCAAAGCAACTGGTTGACGAGTTCCTGATACGTCTCACAACTCATACGGACTCCGGGCTCCCAACTCTTTCACTGTTTCGATGTCTTCAACTTTGAGCAACCGACGTTCCAACATGTGATTGAAGAAACGAGTTCGAGTGTTCATGAACTTCTTCAATCCCCGATTCTTCTGAGCGATGCCGTGCTTCCCGCATGTTGAATCCCATCCCCCACCATTCCGGCCTTGGCCGACGTATGCGGTGATTTTCTCAACAAAGCCGCGTTGGTGATTCGTCTTCACAATATTCCTTAAGCACAGCCTCGGTTACATCAAAGGGTTCAACGTCGATCATTGCTTTGACCTGTAACCCCGACTCGGGCATGTTCCTGCACCCTTCACAATTGGAATGCCACGTACACGGATGCTTCTCACACCCTATACCATAGTCACCATGCAAAGTCAACATACCTTACTCGCCTTGCTTTCAAATGCGTATCTTACCACAGACAACGGCCAAAATAGACACCAAAAAGTCAGGGCAGAGTAAAACACCCATTTTTGCTTCCGTGTGTATCTGGTGGTCGTATCCCCTAGAGGGAATGACATGACCAGCATAAACAGCCCGAGAGCGAGGCAAATATACGAGGTTAGACCGACTAAAAGCAGTAGCATATTAAGTCCTCAAACTGTGCTTGACAACCTTGGTGCCCCCGGCAGGAATCGAACCTGCTTCCTCGATTTAGAAGATCGGTGCCCTATCCATTGGACGACGAAGGCAAAACTTGTTAGTACCCATCAGAGAGGTTCGCCAAACCCGGTTTGATTAGAACCCCCCATTTGTCGTAAACAGCTTCGGTCGAGTTGGGGTCGATGAACCCCATACAATACCAATCGCTTCGACCGTGAATCCACCTCGGTGCATGACACTTGAAGCATTCAACTTGCTCCAATTCTTTGATGTCAGGCATTGGTGTACCCCATCTTACAAAAGCCACAGGTGCAGCCAGCTTCATGCACTGTGGAGCCCCGCTTTTCGGCTTCTACTCTAGCGGCCTCACCACAGTTGCCACAGTAGACTTCATTCATGTCGAAGTCACACCATACAACTTCATTTACAGCTACGCGACTGTCACAACCGCTACAATCAGCTTCGTTCTCCGCGTTTATCCAAGGCATATCACTGTACCGGACCGACGAACGGATAACCGCGTGGCAAACAGTACATTCCAACCATCCAAAACAAGTGAACCTGTAGTCGTGACGAATACACATATTTCACTCCTAAAAAGGCTTCTCGCAATCCGTCCGGACGGACTCCCCTATCATCCTCTTAATTGAGGGTGATAGCTATTTTTCTAGTTCGATATTCCAATAAGCGTATGATGCCTTTTCCGCATACAACCAATTCTGCCACTCGACCCATTCCGGCCTGATGTGCTTGATGTGCAGCCGGAAGTTGAACCGAGGGTCATCGACCTTCGGTACGTAAGGCTGAGTACGAAGAGGCATATTTGCTTGCTTCGGGGTCATACCTGCCTTGGCCTTGTTGCACTTCTGGCAAGCTACAACCACGTTCATCCAAACAGTAACACCACCCTGACAACGGGGGATGACGTGCTCAATCTGGAATTCTTCCGTCGAAACATGCTTACCGCAGTATTGACAGTTACCCTCGTCCCTGATGTAGATGTTACGGCGAGAGCAAGGAACAGACATCTTCCTCTTCTTCGTCCAAGCGTTCTTCACTTGAATGACGCGGGGCATACCCATCTCAAAAGAGGTTGAGTGCAGCATACGCCCACCCTCGTCTTCCTTGATGATGTTAGCGCGGTCTTCCCAGTAAAGCTTGACCGCATTCATCCAGTCGGTGAAACCGACAGGCTTCCAGTTCATGTCGAGAACAAGAGTGTCATTCATTGTGAACGCTCCTTACATACCTAGTGGTGATGCTTCATTGTCTCCCCTTGCACGGGTTGGATTTAGTTACTACTTCCCAACTCTTCGGAAAGTATAGCCGTCAGATAGCGGTGGTTTAGTGCTATTCCTTGAAGGGAGTATTTTTCATCTCCTCTCCTCACACTGGGGTGACCCATCATCCCCGCTGGCTCAATCTCGTCATTGAAACCAAAGCTCCATGTTCGAAGATGGCGTCATACTCAAACCACTCAACCTCAGGTTTCGGAACAGGCTTCCCGTCCTCGCCCAACATTTCCACTTTGCCTTCTCCTTCAAAGGAAATCAAAAACAGATTTCCTGAATTCTCATCCCCGTAAAAGTTCAGGACTCCTGAAAAATCTACAGGGTTCCAGCCCTTTGGAATCCTTGTACAGCTTCCGACCAAACGGGCAAATCCTTCGGCGCTTGGATCACTGCGGTCCTCGACATCATAGTCTTCAACCTCCAGCTTTCCTTCAACGGTAATGCGATAGTTGTCGAAGAAGGTCTCCAGACTCTTGGTCTGAAACTCAAACTTCGTCGGGTCATCCAAACCCGGCAACGGATACTCGCAATGTACGTAGTCGAACATGCCCATGTGATACCAAATTTCGTCGGCTTGTCTTTAATCACGTCGCAAGCAAGCCTGTTTGCAGTTATCTCTGTCAATCGTTCATGTCTCAACTGTCTCAACTTAAAGGTGTTAAGCAACCTCATTGCACCAGTTTCGAATACTGAGAAGTTGGCGATGCCTTCATTTAAGCCCTCAAATTTTGGTGCGTCGGGTGGGAGTCGAACCCACAACCTGTCGGTTAAGAGCCGAATGCTCTGCCAGTTGAGCTACCGACGCATGATCCCTTATTAAAGGGGTTAAAAGTTAAGGTTCACAGTGTGGTGCAGGAAGATGATTGCTGTCACTTCCACGACGACGTAGCTGACAAATACAAGAAACAGAATCCCAAAAATTGGGTTATCTTGCACGATGTCCAGAAGCTTATTCGCTAAATCCTTCACTATTTCCTCCGCTTATCTTCTTCACGCCATCGGTCGCGATATGCCTTCCAGCACTTGCGACAAACATTATGCTTCGACTCACCACGCATACGCTTATTGAGCGTCGTGCGAAAGATTGCCGGATACTTCCCACAATCCGAACACGTCTGCGGCATGGGTAGCCGCCTTACTTCTGTACACATCCGGCATCGCTGAACCACTGAATGTTGATAACTGGCACTAACTCTTCGCTGGTGTCCGTCTCAACCCATTCATACGTGGCGGTCAGCTTGCTGGGCTTTGAATCGGTGGATTCCAGAATTACTTTGATGCTGTTCGTCAAAGCATTCGTAAGATTCACTTGATCTGATGCATCATACGACATTCAATCCCTCCAAGGCTCTAACTACGGCTCCCATATCGGAAGCGTAAAATCCAGAACTGTTCAAGGTGTTGATTTCTACCACCTTGTACTCACCACCACAAAGTCCAATGTCCATCACGTATGCAGTGTCAATCGGCTCTGCATAGGTAGAGTCATAAGTGTCAGACTCTGAGCAATCCACCGCCAGCATATCCTTCACGAACTCGACCATTGGATGAAACAATGGGTTGTTCGAATCTACCCTCTGGTACATTATCTGTCGCCCGAGAGTACGGTATGAACTACCTGTTACTAGTGTACCATCAACTATGAAGAACCGTGCCTCAAGATCAATCTTTTTTGGCTCGGCGTACATCACGGGAGTCTCCGGGGTTAAGCTGATGTACCCGTCGTTTGACAAATCCATTATCCGATTCTTCCACTCAGCCAGTGCCACCCCGTCAATGAGGGTGCCGCTGAACGACTTGGAATCATGCACCGGGCGAACGAACTTTGATCCTTCAAAATTCAGTTCACTGAACGGACAGAACTGAGCGTCATCATTGAGGAAGTGCGGACCAAACCGGGCCTTCAAGTACCTCATGTCGAACTTCTCGTTCTGAAACCGCCCCGGCTTCCAACCCTTCTCAACAGCGATGTGACCGAGGGTTGTCGCCCCCCAAACCATTACACTGCCCTCCAACTTCAACTCATGGGCGAACACAACGTCAGGGCCGAAGTTATGGTCGATAATGTCACCCTCTCTGGCATGAGCAAGAACCTTAACCACGGTGTACTGACACCCGTTTTCTTCGAGTGCGTCGAGCAAGGTCTTGAACCCAAACTCATTAAACAGGTTGTCTTGAACTATGTGGTGCATCTTCGTCGCTTTCTATCAACTCGGTTGAACAGTTGTCTTCGACTACACGAACATCCAGCCCGTCAACGTACGCCTTGATAGTGGGAACAAACTCCCATTCCTTGTAACGATCCCACGGGTCTTCAATCTCAAGAACCACTCGGAATCTTCTCAATCATCCACCCTGTTGAAATTCCCGTGGGTGTCGGAGACTACCTTAACTTCAACTTCCATCTTAAGTATACCTCAGTGCTAATTGCACAAAAGGCTAATACTCGGAAACTTGGCTCACCCGAAAGGGACGCTTTGCGGTGCTAGTCGGTGTTCTCACCGGACAAGCTTGGGACATCCAATGTATCGCACTGGGGAGACCCTAGCTGGTGTTGTAACCACACCGCAAACTTGTTACTTGCTGTACTTGTCTTTTAACTTTCCAGCTTCCGCCGCCTTCGTGGTGTAATACTCATATAGGTTCTTCGCCGAGTCGGCTGGTCTCGGGTACTTAGCGTATAGACTGACAGGTGCGTTCTTGCTACGCTCTAACCACAGCGCCTTGGCCGCAGCAGCCTTCTGTTGATACTTTACTTGCAGGTTAGCATAATAAGCTGCGGTCTTCGGTGATTGAGCGTTTGCAAAACACGACAGTAGAATGATGCTTACGAATAATGCTTTCATAAAATTACCTCCACTTATATAAGACTGGGGTAACCCATGAAGAATTTGGCAATTATTCATAAAACTTTTTGGCTCGGCGTCAGAGATTCGAACTCCGGTTAACTGGGTCAGAGCCAGTCGTCCTACCGCTGAACGAACGCCGAACTATACTTCCTTAAGCACTTTCATGCCAAGGAGGACCATACACTGTTGTAATACGCCAACTGCATAATGAAGGGCGTAAACGAACCCGGCATCACCATGCTGAATCGACTTCTTACCATACACCTCTGACAGCTTCTTCGCCAGAGACAGAGCAAACTGTGCGATGTACGTAGGCTCCTTTTGGTCGATAGCCTTTTGCCAGTAGTATTGCAAGTAGCTGGCAAACCCACAAAGCTGGGCATCTTCCAGAGATAGAACATCCGGGTCACCTTCAATCGCAAAAGATAAAGCCTTGCTGACCTTTGCATTAGTGTGGGAGATGTAGATTCCGGGGCTTGTAATGTTGCACCAGTTCTTCACATCGCACACAGTGTCCTTACCTACTGACGTGGAGTTAAACTGCCACGCCAGCACGTTCCAAGCTAAATCGAAAGGGTGTGGCGTGGGTTTTAATACCGCAAGGGTCTCATTGATGAGTTCGTCGGCCAACATTAGGTTGACGTTCTCACCTTCCAACTTTACTGTACTCCGCATCTTTTTCTTATCGAGGCCGAGGACAAGCCCCATGGACAAATGTTTGTTGCCCACACCTAACGACTGAAAGTGTGAATGTTGTTCCTGACCTGTAAGATAGAAATCAGGCTTCACAACTTCGGCGAAACTCAAGTCGTGTGCGGCGTAGGTTGCCGCTCCTGTAGACTTGTAGATCACCACGCTGCCCAGCATCTTGCATCCAGCGTACCCACCCTCACCTTCAGTGAGAAGCACGGTTGGGGCCGGTAGCTCATTGTCGAGATACATGACCGGACTGTATCCGGCGACTTGGCACCATGCCTTATACTTGGCAAGAGCACCCTCTACAACCCCATTGGCGGCTCCCAGCATCGCCACGGGTTTGGCTCCAGTGATGTTGGCAATCGCAGCCGCAATGCAAAGGTTTTTCAAATGCCCAACGTGAAGGTCTTTGTTCAGGTTAGGTGAAAACCCATCAAATATGATGCCTGATGGTACGGCCTTCGTCGGCCATTCCCAAGCTTGTGGGGTGACATGGTAGTTGTGAAATATTCCCGTGGGCTTATAATCAAACCCGACGAAGATACTCCAGTGAAGTCGAAGATGTAATTCCGACTCCGATGTTCTCAGGCATTGGTTTCATGATGCGTCTCCTAAAATTACTCCAAAGGTGTGCCTCTCGGCCAAAGACTCTAAGGGCTGGCATGGTCGTCTCAGTACAGGGGTAAGGATGTCTTAATTCCCCGTTCCCAATCAGACCCACAGTTCCTCTCGTAATGTGTGGGCAAAACCATGTCTTGCTACTAGTTTGCCAAGTTGGCCGATGTAGGAGGATACTGACCCCGTTACCGGGGGGCTAAAGCCTACTGTCGAACCACTCAGGTACTCCATTCACATTCCCTGCGGTTATACGCTGGACTTTAGTGCATCCCCAAAACATTGTCCAGACCCTTGGCCTCGGTCGCGCTAGACCTACTACCCTCCGCTCGTCACTCCTTAGAAGATGGGATTCTAACCCGACCTCCCTTTGGAACTTGTGTGGCCGAATGTCAGGCCACGAAGCTGGAACGGAAGGACTCGAACCTTCAACCTTGGGATTCAGAATCCCCTGCACTGCCAATTGTGCTACGTTCCAAAAACTTGGTACCTCAGAGTGGATTCGAACCACTGAATGCGGCCTTATGAGAGCCGTGTCTTAGACCACTTGACGACTGAGGCATCTTTCTTTGTGGTGCCGACGTAAATGGCAGTTCGCACAAAGCATGATACACTTTTCAATTTCCACAATCAGTCTGGTGAGTGACCAACCAAGAACCCGACTGTCTGATACATTGGAATCCTTATCCCCTTGATGATGAAACTGGAGTACCACAATGTCGGTCTCCCCACAATCGAGGCAAGGATGTGATTCCTTGTACGTTTTGATGTATGCCCGGTTCCTCACCGTTGCAACTTCCGTGGTGTACTTCTTAGCCCTTGCCTTAACAGCTTCCTTGTTTGCTTCGTAATGGCGTTTCGCTGACCTAGCTTGTGCTTCTTTGTTCCTGTTACTCATACAATAGACCTCTATGTATGAGTTAGGAAGTCGAATTTTAAATTGGCTCGGGGGACGAGATTCGAACTCGTGATAACCTCCAGCTTCGACTTCCCGGCGCATCCGGTCGGCCTTTATTACGCTGGCGCTTTGCCACGCCTAAGCTATCCCCTGTACTCAAGGGTCAATCTAATGTCTGTTCCGGCGATGTTTGGCACGAAAGGGACAATATATTAACTCTTCATTGAAAGTGAAGTAACCGTGGCGTACACCGCGATGAGTAAATTGTCAAAGAACAAACTAACTCGGGCCTGAGCCCCTAAACTTCCACTTCTTCAACTTCGCTGGAGCCACATGCAGGGCATGTAATCCAGAACTTCGTGTCGGGATGGTAAGCATCGCCAACCGCAATCTTTGCACTTGACCTGCTCTTCCATCACGTCATCCATGAGTGCAGTCCTTAATGTGGCTTGACCCATAGGGGCCACTAACACGAACCCACCCTCTTCCATAACAACGCTTGCAAAATAAGGAAGCAAACCAACGTCGAATCATTACATCTCCCAAACTTGGGGAGGGTTGATTTTCGCCAAGGTTATGACCCTTGTAGCGGACAACCCTCCTTTGCCGCCTTCCGCGTTACCAGATGCACGACAAACTCAGCGGACGTGGGAAGCTGTTTCCCTTCTAAGTAGGACTTACTCACACGGCCTACACGTCCTAAACTATGTTATGGCTCCGAGGGTAGGATTCGAACCTACAGGGAAGGATAAACCAACACGCATTAACAGTGCGTTCCGTTGCCAATTACGGTTTACCTCGGAACAACTTTGGCTCACTCGGAGAGATTCGAACTCCCGACCCGCTGGTTAACGGCCAGCCGCTCTGCCACTGAGCTACGAGTGAACAACTTGTACATCTAAACTTGGCTCAAGGGAAGAGACTCGAACTCTCAGAGGGCTTTCACCCACTTGCTTAACAGGCAAGTACGCTACCAGTTACGTTTTACCCTTGAACAACTTGTGCTTCTAAACCTTTGGCAGGGGCGGAGGGATTCGAACCCCCAAGTTCGGTTTTGGAGACCGACAGTTTGCCGTTGAGCTTACGCCCCTGTAACTTAGACGACGGGCGTCCTTCCGTTGAACGACGCGATGCTCTATGCATCTGGTAGAGGACTTACTAACGGCCTTGACCAGATGGGATTCGAACCCATACAGCCCGTCTACTTGTTGGGCAAACTTCTTGCCCGAATAGTAGGACTCGAACCTACACTGTGTCTCGTTCGTAGCGAGATTGACTATCCATTGCCGATGGGGCCACATGTCACCGTTCGATTACTTTTCGGCATGTCACCGAACGGGTACAAACTTGAGCCGGGGCTTACCCGGAACAGCGGACTTACTCCGACCGCCGCCCGTGGGCTCGGTCACTGCGTCTGCCAGAGGATTTACTCACTCGACCTCTGCTACACTTCGAAAGAGGCAACATATTACCTATTACACGGTCAAATCGCACATAACCGGCAATATGTTGCCTTTTATCCAACTTGGTGTACCCGGAGGGACTCGAACCCCCGTGGAGAACTTTCGTTCAACAGATTCGTAGTCTGGTGCCTCATCCGCTAGGCTACGGGTACATGGTGAAACTAAATCCGCCCCCTTTGCCATTTGTTGTCGCGAACAACGCCGCTTACGCGGGAACCGATTTGAACGGTCTCAGGGATGGTACTGGGGCACCCGGTGAGAATCGAACTCACGACCTACTCCTTCGGAGGGAGCCGCTCTATCCACTGAGCTACGGGTGCAAAACTTAAGCCGGGTCTCTCCAGCCGGGGGTCACTCCACTTCGACTTGCCATTCAACCTAACTTCGGACATCCCGAAGGTCTATTGACTGTCTTCACCGCCGAGTGGCGGAACGTCACGCAAGGTGTCGCGTTCTCGACGTAGATTCTAGCGGTGGATTTCCTTCAGGGTTTCCCCTTACTGGTATTACATCCCTTTCGGGTACCGCACTGTCCACGTCGAAACTTATTGGGGCGGCTGGAGAGATTCGAACTCTCGACTACCTGAGCCACAGTCAGGCGTTCTACCGCTGAACTACAGCCGCCATAAAAACAAAACTTGGGGCGAATGGTGGGAATTGAACCCACGAGACCACGGTTTCACAGACCGGAGGCACATACCAACACTGCCGACAAACGCCATAAACTTTGGGGTCTCTCCCTCCCGTCAAGCCGACACGTCTGGCTTTCGACCTATTACGCTCATGTTGTCAAACATCATCTCGATTTGACCTGAGTCAATCGGAATATCGTACATCTTGGCAGGGGTGGAGGGGGTCGAACCCTCAGTGAGCGTTACGCTCGGCGGTTTTGGAGACCGCTGCATTTCCAACAATGCTTCACCCCTAAAAACAAAAAGCCCTAGCCGGTGGCTAGGGTCATGTGAATCCAATCTGGCGGCTTAGGAGTTAATCATCCCAACCCTCCACGACGGAGCACAGACCCATAGCATGGCGCTGATTTCGCTTTTGCCACTGGTGCCGCATCGGATTGGACTGTTTCATCGTCATGGTGATTCCTTATGCGAGGCGTCTTCACAACCTCACTTACTTATAGTACCCGAAGTCGAGATATTTACAACACTATTTTTTGATTTATTTTCGAAAATCTGTGGAAAACCCTAAATTTGACAATTTCAGCCATTTCCGTTAAAACTCTTCTTGCGTCGAAAGGAGCGTCATGCCTACCGCCACATACCAATGTGACAAGTGCGACCATCAGCCATTCAAGGCCCCCACTGCTCTTGGGAGGCACAAACTATCAGCCCACGGAATTCCCGGCAACTCTTCTTCATCAATTGCCTACCGCAAGGCCAAGGAGGCTAATGCCCTTACTTCAAAAAGATCACTCGCAGCAACGAAACCCCCGCAAACGCATCAAGCTACAAATCGTCTCCCGAAACCCGAGAGCCACCAAGCTGGCTACCAAAACCAAATCCCCGAAGGTGCCCTCGCCGTTGCCTTCGGGCGCTTCCAAGAACTTTGCCGCAGCTTTGCATTTGAATATGACTTACCTCCAAAGCTGTTTACCTCCCGGCTCTCTCAACTTATATCAGCCTCGGCGGTACGGTAACCGTCTTGGGGTTCCCTGCGTGTGTCAGCAGTGTGGCGACCGGCCACCCAACTACATTCGACCTTGGAATCGTTGGCGGTGGATGAACTTTCACATGTTCGTTCGTCATACGCTTAAGCAGGTTCCGATGGTGACGGACTAACCGCGTACCTGAGTGCTTCAAGCACTTGTTCTGCGAGGGTCTTATCGGCACCGTCGATACTTGATGTGTGTCTTCCGTACCTATCTGGGGCGGTAAGTTCTACGTAAGCAGAACCCCGCTCCACTGTAATGGAGATGTTGCAGTCATCGGGTAGGTCTCGGGCTGCTTCTTGAATGGCATCCTGCAACGTGGGTGCGGTTGCCCTCAACTCAACCCGCCCACCGAGACAGAGAGCTTCAACCTGTCTATCTACGAAGTCTCGTTTAAGGGCATCTTCCAGACTGGAGTAGTCACACTCCCACATCTCTTGAGACACTGAATCACGTAGCTCCATGCTAACCTCGTTTCCAGTTGTGAAGCTCTTTACCCACATGGGGTCGTTTCTGAATCCACGCTATCCAAGTTTGAACATCTGGATGCGCCTTGAGTAAATCAATCGTGTTGAACTCGCGTTCTAACTGCTTCTCAGTGAAGAGCCGGTGAATCTGGCTATGACAGGGGCGACAAATCCACTCCGTCTTATTGCGGTCGATACCCAGTTCCCGCTTCACTTTTTTGTTATGACGCGCCTTCGGGATGATGTGGTGCCTCGTCAGCCTCAACTCATCCCGTTCGCATACTTAAGTCCCTACTTACCTTCGGGGCGTTTGTCCAAACCTTTTTCGGCGAGAACTTCCGCCACGTCGTCAACATGCAAGCAATCACACATACAGGCGTAGTCATTCGGTGGCTGAATCGCGGCGATATTGCCATTGCAGTAGTCGTTCCCCGGCGTCGCGCTATGCAGAACACCGAAAGACACTACCTTTCCGTCCTGTAGCTTGATGATCTTGTCGCCATTCTTTGCTTCACGTCCATTGCGATAGTGCATGTCATTCTCCTTTGCTCCCGAGGGAGTCAAATAGTTTGCATATTCCTGTCATGGCTTAGTCGTGACTGTATCCTTCAGTTTCAATCTTGACGCCATTATCCTTCTTGGTAACGATGACGCTAACGTGGTCACCGAACATGGCCTCGTAATCGTCGCTGCAAAAAAGGCCAAGGAATTCACCGAGGGCCTTATGAGCCGCGTGCTTCGAACTCTCTTCCTCGGTGACCTGCCTCTTGACCCACTTATACTTCGTCTGTTTGACAGTCCGACCACGCCAGTCGGTTACTTCTTCCTCCCCATCACACACCCGGTCAGAGTCCCTGAAGTGGTATTCATTCAAATCCTCTTCATCACCAAACTGGATGTAGGGATCATCGGTGTGTGCGCTGAAAGTACACGCATCGCCATCATTGAAATACGGAGTGTACTGCGTCCAACTGAAGGCCACCAACTTTGGGTGCTCTTCAAAAATGGTTTCAACGGCCTCTTTGAAAAGCCGCTTGCCAGTATCCTTGATTTCCTTCTCAAGCTCCTCACGCCGCTTGCGGAAGGACTTTAACTGCTCAATTGCGTCTGCCACCCTAGACCTCTTTCCTGATCGGTTTGTGTTTTACAACTTTTGCAAAAGATGGTGGGGCTCCCATGCCTTTGACCATCCATTCCTTCATATCTATTTCTTGAAGGAAGTCCTGTGCCGAGGGGATGTATCGGCCACCGTAGTCTTCTAATACGTGCTGCTCGCCAACATCACGAACAGAAACTAATCGACCATCGCTGTTTGTAATGTTGTGCCCGAAAATCTTCTCCAGAATCACAGAGAGAAACCAAGCATTGTGAGTTAGGGCTCGATGGCGACTATCTGCTATTTGTCCTTTTGAAGAATCAAGCAAGTCATGGATGGGGAGGTAGTCTTCCGGTTTACCTCCCCACTTCTTTACAGAAGATTGGGCATGGATGTAGGGCTTAGCCATTATCCCTCATGTTTCAACTTAAAAACCTGCTTCGCCACATCGCTGATGACGCTGCCGCAGTCGGGGCAATATTTCGTGATAAACAACCGCGACACACGAGCCACTGGGACCACGATGTGATGGCAGCTAGAGCAACGTTCATGTACACAACCAGTGGTACGCATGGTTTACTTCCAGCGGGTAGGGTTGTAGTCAGCGGCGTCCCGTTCTTTCTGCTTTGCTTCTTCAGCTATCTTAGCCATTTCAAAATCAGCAACCGCCTTTTTGAACATACGATTGGAGATTGACTGCAAGGATTCAGCAATCTGAGTGTAGATGGTGCGAAACACCCTGCGGACAGGGTCATTGATGAGTGTCCACAGACCGGAGAACGGCCAATAGGTCATCCACATCATGATGTCACTTTTATGTGACCCAGCCTGTGGGGGTAGTTGGTACCCGTGTTCAAATGTTTCTTTGAACCTCAAAGCTTGTTCCGGGGTCTCAATAGCTTTGAGTCCTTGATGCTGAAGCCAGACGGTTTTCTTCTCGTTGTGCTTTTCAAGCTCCCGGTTGACGTAAAGGAACCATTTGATGATGCCCCAGACTGTGCCAATGACGAAGTAGCTGACAATCAGCCCCATAGTTTTTCCCTCATTGTCAGTAACCCAATGAAGGGCTTCCCGGAAATCAGCCCCGGTCAAAACGATGAGAGTTGCGATGAGAGTGAGGAAGGCAAAGAACCCCTTACTGTTCTCTACCAAGGCAGTGATGATTATGATGGCCGCGATGAAGATGACCCATCCCCACAACGTGCCAAACGCTAATGCTGCAAAGAGTGTAAACATAGTTACCAACTCACTTTCAAAATAACGTCGGTAGTCCAGTAAGGCTCCGAGGAGCCACACTCACCCCCGCTGTTCATGTACGCTGCTGTTTCATCAACCTCGTACGAAGTTGTCGTCAAGATAGCCGTGTAGCCATCCCTCTTCAAACGTCGGATGACCAACTTCATGTCATTCTTATATTCAAAGAGGTTCTCGTAGGATTTGAGGCTTGAATAGTTCTGAATGCCAATTCGACACTCAGTCTTTCCATTCCTCACGGCATAGTTTATGTTTGCGTGGACTTCCGCTTCAAAGTCCTCTCTCCACTTCTTGCGCTTGGTGTGTTCAAGAGCCTTCTTCTCAGCGGCCTGTTTTGCCTTCGCAGCGCGTTCCGCACATGCCACGATTGGCGCGTTTTCCTCCGCCAATTTCCGTGCTTCCGTCGCCTTCATTTATTCTCCTCGACTGGCTTGTACAGCTTCCTGACAGTTACAGATGAGTCTTTTGCAAGAAGATCAGCAGCATCATCGGCCTTACGTAGAGTATCGAACGATGCAGTTGTTGTACTGGAAGACACACCAGCGATTCCGCCTCGCCGATAAGACCCGTACCCCACTTCAATTTGGTGATACATTGTTACGGTTGTGGTAATCAGAAGCTGATAGCTCATTCGACTACCTCAATCGTGACTCGAATCTGTCTACCAGCAAACTCACGAGCGATGCTGTGGGCTGGTGACTTTCTTTTGTCCCAGTCTTCATGGGATTGCAGGACGACGTTGAAAGCTCGATCAACCTGAGGGTCGGACAAGTGGTAGCGCAAAGTGAAACCATTGTCCTCCCTCGAATATTTGATGGGCTCCCGGCTTAACAGCACAATCTTTGGTGGAGCTACCGTTTCACTCAAGGCTAATCTCCCGCCGTTGCTGCTTTTGAAGATTCCCAATCCAACACCACATCTTCCTTGTGAAGAGGCTGTGTGACCCTCCACGAATTGGTATTGGTGATGATGCGGTCCCAATTGTTGCACCGCATGTTGCTGAGAAGGATTGAATCATCCTTGGTTGCACGGGCTTCGACCTCGGCAAACGTCTCCACCTTGCCACCGAGATAGTACGTGGGGCTGGTTGCCGACACTTTGGAATCAAGGTCTTCAGAGTTACGAGAACGGGTGGTGAAGTAGAAAGCAAACGGTGTGGCATTATGCCGCTCCTTGATGCCACGAGCCATCTGTTTCGCCTTCTCTACATCCCACGAATCAATCTCTTTCGAGGTCTCTTCATGGGAAAAAGTACCGGGGCTGAGAAACGTCACAAAGTGTTTTTTCATGTTTAGTGCCACCATCCAAACCAAATCCCCCAACCATGAACAACAGCGATGGGGAAGAAGATTGCACCCGCAATAAGAAACCCCCACAGATGCTCATTGAAGCATGTGTAAATGTGCTGACACCATCCAGCAAAGGTAACGGCAAAGATTGCCAGAGTAAACAGGCAACCACCGATAGATGCGTTTCTCATAGATGTCCTTCCTTCTTCCAGTGGTAAAGCATCGCCTCTACTACAATCTTGTTGATGGCCCCACGATCACACAGGGGTGGCAATGGAGACACCTTCTCCGCTTCAACCACAGCTTCGCGAAGTCGGTTGTACTCACTCGTAACACGCTCGATGTTCCACCCACCGTTACGGATTTCGAGGAGTGTCGATACATTCGGACGAGGGAAGGTCATAGTTCCGGTCTGCAACAGTTCAAGGCATTCATCCATAGAGCGAACCATGTGCATCGCGGCCTTGCAGTTTCCTTGAAATGCGGGACGACCTTGACTGCGAGTGACCAGTGTGCCCAACGGCATTTCAAAGCAGACAACCCGGTGATTTTCCACTTTGATTTCCTTGATGGGGTAACCATACTTCTGCTTCGGCTCCTCTCCTGCCCTCAGGATTCCACTTTTGAAGTTGACACAACGAAACTGACTTTGGTCAGCGGGGCGGTACACCTGATACATCGGAATGTTTCCTAATTTGGTTTCATCTCGGTCGTATTCATAAGGACCGTTGACCACACAAATATGCCCTGAAGACACCATCATTGCTTGAACATCATCGGCCAATTTCTTAACCGATGTATAAAGGAGGGTGCCTTGCCCATCCTTTCTTTCTTTCTTGGTACGATAACCATCACCCAAGCAAAGACTGTTCCATAAAATCCACGCCTGTTCGTAGCCCAATTGGAAACACCAATCAGGTAAATGCTTAGCCTTGTGGTGACCGAAGTCCTCGTATAGCTTGTACGCCAGCTTCCTTGGGAAGGTCCAAACTGTCTCATATTCGACGTGTTCGCGTGGATAATCATAGCGGTGCCCATGGAAAATTGTACGCAGCCTATCTGCGTACTGGTAATACTCTTCTTTGCCTTCGGGTGTTTGCACAACCCTAACGCTCTTCACCCTCCCCTCGCGAAAAGAGATGCTGCCCTCTGACAGGTATAACCCAGCCAGTGACAGGTATTCATCCATCACATCGTATTGATAGATGCGTGGTGAGGCCGAACGAGGAGTATGGTACATCGAGCGTACAACTCGGGCTTTAACCCCGCCCATGAGGTCTGACAATTGAACGAGACGCCAATCGGCTTTACCGGGGTAATATTTTGTGCTGAATCCTAATTTAGGGTTTCTGGACGCAGGGGATGCCACCATATTGTGGTTGGGAGTCACAACACAGCGAGTGAGTTGAGGTTCAACAACGTACATGAAACCCGAATGATATTTATCAATCCTCCGCAGCGGAGTGTCAAATCGCACAGCATCAAACCGCACGCCGGATGTCTGTCCCTTAATGAAGTCAAACGTGGCTAGTTTGTCCGAATCAAGCACATCATCAAATCGCTTCCAACCGTGGTCAGTGAGAAACTCTGTTTCAGAATCAAGGTAGCAATCGTACCCATGGGCAGCTATCAAATCATCCCTCTGACCATGTTTCCCGGCTCCCTGTAGCCCCAACAAGCGGTTGTACTGGCTCTTCCCTAGTCCGAGGAAGGCCGCAGTGTGTCCAGAGGCAAGGAAGAGGCTCCTGTGAGGTAGAATGTAGGTGTCCCATACGCTCGGGTGAGTCACATGACTATCCTTGATGGGTTCGGGAGCGAATAGGTAGCTGAGGATGGTAGGGTTACCCTTCATGGCGAGTCCCGCCCAGCGCCTGAGAGTGTAAGCTTTAAGATCGGTGTCATCAGCCGTGTTCTTTTCGTATTGGTCGGACGTTCCCTGTGTGATGTGTCCCTTCTGTCGAGGGTCTTCATTTCCGAGGGCGAGTTCGAACACAGGGTCGCCGATGTACACACCGGCCACATCGAGGTCGGACTTCCCTTCGATACGGGCTCCGTGCATTGAAGAGCCTGACGCGAAGGCAAGAATCACCTGATCCAACCTCAGCATCGGATTTCTCAACAACACATTAACCAATTCACCGTTAAGCACAACTACCCCCCAGTGATCCTAACCAAGTCGGGGCAGAATTCGCCCAAGATGGAGAGAAGAATCAATTCTTCAACGCTGTGGAGAGTTCCGTCATTGGCAACCCTCGGCCCGTTAGCGATAATGGCCGAGATTGAATCCTTAGCCCATTTTCGCATTTCAACAGTCAGCCTTTGTCTACTTCAATCCAAACAATGGGCATCATCCACCTCGTTATTGACCATTAACCATGTTGCCAATGTCGCTTGGGGTCAAGACCGCAATCTGTTCTGTCGGCACACCAGCAAACAAATTCCACAACAGAGTTAACCGCTCCGCACGAGGACCGTACATTGAATATGTCGCTCCGTCATCGGCGAGTATCTGTGCTGCTCCGCCGTGATACTCCGTACCCGACATGTCCACTGTCCAATTCTGATTGATGTTCATGACGCTCACTTCCCTTCACTTGGGGGTGTTGTAATATGCCGCGTACCCACTACCCGGCACTGACCAATATGCCGTTTTCCGTTCAGGATACCGGGCGTGAGAATACGCAATACAGTCTCCGATTACAAACAACCCCCACAAAACAACCCAAAGTGTTAACAGGTGTACTCTTGCCATGAACTCCCGGATTTCTTACAGCGTGTGTTCGTATTCCTTCTCGTCCCACACTTCGATGTAGTAGGACTCTTTATCAACGCTACGTCCGTTATATGTGGACAGTGAGACAATCAGGAAAGGGTCCGGGTCGCGTTGAACGATGGTCTGTTCGCGCTCGACCACCAGTTGGTCAATCTGGAACTCCGCCTCGGGCAGCAATGCTTTGATTTGTAGTGCCTTTGACAGAACAAACTCAGGAACCGCGCCGGGGTAGCCTTTCAGTGAATACGTTTGCCACTTCTTGTTCTTACGCCAGCCGCGCAGGTCGCCATTGAACGTATAAACCCATGCGGCGATTTGGAAACAAACAATACCGGCAATGGATAGAACATTGAACACGTCACCCACAACGCCCCAAAAGCTGAAATCAGGGTAGTTGTGTGAGACAGGGAGGGAGCAGCTAAGAATTAAGGCAAGCGCAAAGCACAAGCCGAAGTGGAACACCGCCCATTTGTGACCAGACCAGACACCAAACTTTTCCTTGCTCAGCTTGTAGGCTTCGACCTTCGATGTCACCAACGGAGGAATCTCCAATTTACAGAGAGCCCCACGCAGAGTGCTACCTGTTGCCTTGAGCAGCTTGTTATAACCCAAGACACTGGAAGCCTGTTCCCCCAGTAGTTGAGTCGTCTCATCTGTGCGAAACTGCACCCGTTCAATTTCAGAAGGCTTCGTCATTAAACTCAGCATTGTTGTTCTCCATACAACTGTTTTTCGTTCCATGTGAGCAGTGTACCTCATTTCGAGTAGGTTGAGAAGAGTTTAGTTGATTATCTTGTCATCGCACGAATATAGTAACGCAAGCAACCACCAATACTACAAAAACCCAAATCATCGCGATTGCGGTGCCGAAGTATTTCCATGTGGCTTCGTAGAAAGGCATGTATTCATCAAACGCTTTACTGTACTCGCTGAATGATATTTTACCTTCTCTGTGTAGGATTTCGTACTTGGTTAAGCGCCGTGAGGCTTCCATATACTCCTTGCCAGCACGTATATAGTAAATCGGACTTAACACAAACTCTTTGATTGTCATGCCCCTTAGTTCCTTTCAATCGTACAAAGTGACCGTAGTCTTGGCGGTCATCGGGTGTACATGAATCGCCCGTACTGGAGTGCTCATGAACCCTTTGGTACTGAGAAGTTCCTTGGCAAAAGCAGCTTCAAACTCTTCCTTGTTTAAGTATGCTATGTACTCAATGTAATGCTCAGTGGAAGCCGGATACCCATGCCCCGGTGCCCACTCCCCCACCGATTCTGTGGTGTAGGAGGAGCCTTTGATAATCACCCAGTGTTCACAGGCCGGTACCTGCTCCGGATTGCGAACGTAGATTACAGTTGTTGGATAGGGCATACATTTTCCTTTGGGGGTTTGTTCAGAGTGCGAATGCGTTGCAGCATCTGGTTGTGAATGGTGCGAAGCCGGGACACGCTGTCATTGAACTGAATTCGTTGCTCATAGGAGGCGTCTGGTTTGGGCTCAAACTGATGCATCGAACTCATGGATATTTTGAAGACAGCCTCAGCGGAGTACAGCAAAGCACCCCGGACGGCCTTTGCGTGTTCTTTGTGGCGGACGTGAACTGCTTTAAGGATAACGTTCATGACGTTCTGATAGCTCTCCACGTTATGGAGAACCTTCGCTCGTGGGTGGTGCCCCTTGGTAGGACTCACCTTGGGAGAACTGTGTCTGTAGGGCACTTACACACCTCAAATGAGAATCATGTTTCCCTGTTGGTGGTAGACGAAGTTGGCATCCAGCATTTTCATCCACTCTTCTTTAGTCGCCCGAAAATCATCAAAGGTGGTTGCATTGACAGCACACCACTCACACAAGGCTTCAAGCGTCTTGAACACCGGGCTGGTAGGCTCTCCCTCATTCGTGGTGCTCCAAAGCTGGAACCCAATACCCTTGGGTGGTTCCTTCTTTTTCCAAGAGTCGCACCTCTTCTTATGTGCTGGGGTAAACCAGACAGAGCCACTGCCCTTGCAGTGAGCACACTTCGTGGTGCCCAGCTTCTCCCGCTTCATCCGTGCTCTGATACACGTCCACGCTGAACCTCCACCGATAAGCGCATCGATGCTCCAGTCATTGACTTCCTGCGGAGTGGGCACACGACCGTTGTGAAAAGTCTTCCATGGTTGCCAGTTCTTCCTGCCCTTCCAGTTGGCTGCACTACGCCGTTCCCGCTCCTCATTATTGAACTTCTCGACAGCGTCGAACTCAACCTTTTGCTCCTCGTTGAGTGGATGCCGGGTGAGATGCCGGGTGAAGTCTGTTAACTGATTATCATCAAGAAGAGCTTTGACATCAGCTTCATTCAGATGATGCATCCAGCGACAGTTGAAAAGTTCGGCGAGACGGTTTCCTTCTCGTTGGATACTCCCTTCAAGCCACTCATACCCCGCGAGGTAGGCGTCGATGCCCTTCTCGTTCCACAATTTCCAATACACCTCAACGCCCTGCATGTACCCTTCCCTACCCGGTGCCGCTAGATGAGTCATCAGGACGTTCTTTATTGCGAAGGAGCGTACGACGGGAGAGTCAGCAGTGTAGGGAGTAGAGCCGTTATCTTCTGGCTGGAATGTGGTCTTCCCATACCACATATCCGACAGCCGTTTGGCCTCAGGACTCTCACCTGATCCTTCGCAGAAGGGGCAGTTCTTGTGATCCTTGTAGTAGGGGTTGATGTACCCCTTCCAAATTTTGCCAATAGGGGCATTGAACTTCAATGGCACCCGTTTCAGTTCACGTCCCATCGCTTATTTCCTTTCAGGGTCGGTACAATACGACGAGCAAGGTTGGAGAACGTTCCAACCCCGCTTATCGCCTCCGACACTATGTTACTCGGGCACAGGCTCATTTGTATCCGAGAGCCTCACGCTCTTGAGGATTCAGTTTGTTGAGAGCCTGTTCACGCAGCTTGTTCTCTTGCTCCCCCTTGTATTCTTCGTAGGTATCAAAAATGATAAGTTCAACGGCACGAACAGTTCCGTCGGCACCCCACCAACCTGTGCCTTTGGTGGCTCTGGTGCCATCGGCAGCGTTAACAAAATAACCCACGTGTGCGTCACTACGTTCGTCTTGAGGGACTCGGGCTTCAAATGCACTGATACGTTTCATGCGGCTTTCCTCAATTCTCTGATGGTCTCCCACACGTAGGTGTCGGGTACCCACATCCATCTTGGCCCAGCCATCTGGTTCTGGTCGATATGGATGGCAAACTTCACGAGATAGTAGTTACCTCTTCTCGGTTCACGGTGGTACCCTTCAATGGTGGCTTGATAGAATGCCCCATTATCGTTAACCCACACGTTGGTGTCGTTGACGAGGATGCGATTGTCGTTGATATGAGATGGGGCACGCCGGGGACGAATCACAGCGACGACTTTACTGTCAGGAAGAGTGTGTAGAATCAACCACTCCAACGCGGTTCGAGCGGCCTGAGGGGCAAGTCGAACCCACACAATGAACAGAGTGGTTGAGAGGATTTCAACTACAGCCACGCCAAGGAGGACACTGATGAAGTAACCCATGCTCCTAGTATACCTGTACTCGGGGTGTTTTGGTTACAAATTTCAGAAACTTTTTACAACCTGTACTTAGGGTGCTTATCCGGCTCAGTAATTCCCATGCTTTTTAGGATGTTACGCAGCTTCCGTGCCTCAAGATTGCGGACAGAGTAGCCGGTACCGCAGGGGCAGGAATCACACCCCGGCTTGCCGCAACCAAGGCATACTTCAACCTCAACGCAGCCAAGTTTTTCGGCCTGTTCCTTGAAATTTTCAAGGTGTTTGATCTGTGCTGATAGATTCATCTGGTCTCCTTAGAAGATGGGCAGCGAGCCATCCAACGGGTAGATGGGTTTGGGTGGGTGGGTGGAGGGTGTTGGTGTGTCTTGTTTTCTCATCTTCCCACTTTTTCATAAGGGTTTTCCTGTGCCGAGTGAATGGTGACTACACCTTCTTTGTTGTTTCTTTCCACTTCACAGTAATCGCACCACTCGCAGACAATGTGTCCCATGACCGAGTAAGTACCGTCGCCGTTGTCCAATAGATGCCTCAGCGTATTTGACGGCCTCTTATAAACCTCGGTCGCTGTTTCGAGGTTGAAGCGTTCGCGTTCAATGAAGTTCATTTCCCCTACTGGACTCATAGCTCTTTCACTTTCTGAATGGCGGAATGGTCGTCCTGTTCCAGAATCTTGCGTTCGGAATCGAGATCACGCTTCAACGCACGGGCGGCTGAGAACTTATCACCATAACGTGCTCTCAGTTTGGCGATGTTGGTGCCCATGAGTTCTTCGAAGCTGGCATCAAGTTCATGGATGGCAATAGCGAAGTACCATAGGGAGTCGCCGATTTCTTCCTTGAAGTTTACTTCATCAACGGTCTTACCATAGAAGAGCGCCTTTTTGATAGCGTCGAGCAACTCACCGGCCTCGGTTGCGGCACCAATGGCAGCGTGGAGGAGTTGAATGTTGCGGTTGGTCAGTCGAGCACGGATGGCGTCGAAGTCTTGACTATTGGTTACTATGGCATTTTCGATGTATTCGGTAGGGTTCATGCATAACTAATACTGCATTTAGGAAACTGTCGGGGAGAAGATGTAGCCGTGCTGCTTCCCCCATTCAATCCAAATTTTGCAGAGCGGGTCGAGACGGCCTCTAACTTCCTCCGGGAAATGGGGACACTGCTCCTGAACAATGGTGCCAAGCAGAGCCATCGCCGCCCATGGGTCAAAGACACCAAGGGTGGAGCTATCTTCCCCTACATTGTGGTAGTAGTCATGCAGGTCATAAATCAGGTGAGGAATGACCTCGGTGTTCATGTTAAGCATCGCTTGGAAAGCGGGGTGCTTCCACACAGTCATGGACATGACAGCAGTCTCGTCGGAGTAGACGGCCATGTACTCACGATATTGTTCGTAGGATGTCATGGGGGAATTGTACACTAGTTGGTGGTGGATGAGGGAGTCGAACCCGTCCCGGCACGCCAATCTAGCGTTTATCAGGGTGTATAAATCCCCGCCGCACACCGATGCTATCCACCATTTTCATTTTGTCTTTATATTTCTTTGTGTTCTTCCCCTTATACGTTGGGGTTAATGTATGACAATTTGGACAAATGAATCTCAAGTTTTCTATTCGATTATCTTTCTTATCACCGTTTACATGGTCTAACTCAATGGGAATAGGGTGATTTTCCCACATTGTTCTCCGGCATTCTTCACAACGATGCTCTTTAATCCCCTCTGATATTAGCCTCCTCTTCAAGCTATTGAGGTTTTTATAAGTGGAGTCTTTAACAAGGATAGAGGATAGAGGTGCCCTGCGCCCCCAGTTGCGGGTATGGTTAACCATCTTTAACCCATGGTTCCACCCCTGTCCTTTCATGTGGGATACATCTACACTTAGTCGTTTTGCGGACAGCATTAACGAGTAATGTGTGTTTCCCTTGGCTTGCTTCCCTAACACCTTAGCCACTTCACGCCATGAAAAACTTATACGTACAGCTTCTATAAATTGTTCATCAGTCCAACTTCTACTTCTTCCCATACCCATTGCTCCTAACTAACAATGGATTCGGAAGTTGTAAAATAAACTGGTGCGTGTTAACTTATTTGTGGTAGGGCTGGTGGGACTCGAACCCACACCGTGCGAAACGGACCATCAGATTTTAAGTCTGCGTGATATGCCATTCTCTACAGCCCCAAATTTTACTTCTTAAATCCCTTGATACGTTCTTGTGAGAGCGTAGCCACCGACCTTGGCTGCGGCGGATGTTCAATTACTTCCCTGAGGCGCTCGGTGAACACTCGCCCGTATTCAGCATCGGCCTGTTGAACCGCCTCAAACAACTCCGGGGTGCGATTCTTCACGTACGCAGTTGAAGCTTGAAGCAGATGGGCTCTTGCAAGTTTGACGGGCTCGTAGCTATTCAACTGGTCTACTTGCTCATCGGATAGTGTCTTGGTGTCTTCAGCCATACCTACCTAATACTCAAATTCCATACGATTGGCGTCATCCAGCTTAACCCAAAAGCGACAACCTTTCACCTTCTTACCAGAAATACGACTGGCGTTAAACGTCACCGAATCAAAATCCTTCGAGCCGTTCCGGATGTAAATCCGATGTAGCTTAAGGACTGTACCCTTTGGCAGAGTTACCTTGGTAGCTGCCATCTCCTTCCGCCAATCGTTCACACACTTGAGCCCGAAGTGTTCAAACATCCCCCAATTACGAGACTCATGGTACAGGAGGAACGTCCAATCGCTGGCAGTCGTGAACTCCGTCCCCAAAGCGGGAATAGACATCCGTTGCTTCTTCATCGCTCACCCCAACTCATCTTGCTACGCATCGCTTCAAAAAACCCACTGCTATGGAGCCGCACTAGATTCACCGTGTGCTCGGAACGGCATTGACCTCGGTACTGCACTTAAACTGGCGGAGGCGGACGGAGTTGAACCCCCAAGTCCTTTCGGTACGTCCCGTTTCGAGCGGGGTGGGCTTGCCACATGCCCAACGCCTCCATTTTACAACTACCCTATATCGTTCTCAAACTTTCCTTAAATTTTGGTGGGGGTACGCAGTACGCAGCTTGGCTCTATCCACTTCAGGCTTGGCATAGGCTGCTTTGTAGCGTTCCAATGCCTCATTAACCTACATTATACCTCCAATATCATGGCGGAGAGCCGAGAACACGATTCCCAAACCCGAAGGTTCCATCTGTTTAGCAAACAGCGCCGTCAGCCCCAACGGTTGACTCTCCATTTTGGTCGGGCCAGAAGGATTCGAACCTTCAACCTAGAAATTATGAGTTTCGTGCTCTACCCTTGAGCTATAGCCCGATTTGTTCTTCCAGTCCAGCCTTCGAATGCCCCCGCTTGCCTAGCTGCTCTAAGTCCATCTAACAAAAACAACCATGCAGCGTAGGGTACTGACCCCCGAAAGTAATTGCACCGAATGCAAGCCGCTTTCACATTGTCCTTTGTGTGCCCCCTTGTGTTGTCAATCCGGTCGAGAGTCATCCGAAGTTCGGTCTCTCCACAGTAAAAACACCCATCAGCAATCACAGCACTAACCCAATTACGGTCGAGGTCATTATCTCTCCTTTTCAATTTATCACTTCTCTTACTGTCGTTAGTGATAAACTTTCCCGTGTATTTTGGGTCTTTTCGGTACTCCCTTACTCTCTTGTTTGTTCTCTGTTTATACAGAGGGTCGGCGGCGCATCTGGAAAGATAAGTCTGTTTCTTCCGAGTGTTCCGTTTTTTGTTATCACAGGTTCTGCAAACTTTCTTGATGTACTCACTACCACCAGTCCGGTTTGTGTAGAACTCGTCCCTGTGTTTAGGCATCTCGCATCGCTTACAAATGATAATAATTTCAGTGTCCATACCAATGACACTGATAGTTCATTTTGGCGGAATGCAAGTTTGGCGGAGAGTAATTGCATCGAACAATTATCCATCACTGGATACTATGGTTTTCAAGACCATTCGGGGAGCCAACCCCAGTACCCTCCAAATTTATTTGGGCGACTCGGGACACCATCCGGTATACAGTTGGTGAGGTATCCCTCGCGTTTCGCACGATAGTCCACCGAATACCCGGTCACCTAGACTTACCGCTCCACCCTTCGCTAATACTTTCCCTGTGCAGGATTTGAACCTGCGGTTCCCCGGTTCTTTAGGGCGCGGTGACCGCTCCCGAGGAATCTATGTCACCGTCAGCATTAAACCACTCTGCCAACAGGAAAACTTATCTTTCCCACGCCACCAGCGGAATCTCAAACGGCGGGATTTCCACTTTGCAGTATGGCTTGTACTCATCAAACTTGTGCTGACCGGGCAACGCTTCAACCCAGTAGCAAATCTCTTCTGCGAACACATCACTGAACTTCTGACGCCAATACACGAACCACTGCTTATCTGCGTTCCACCGGGCGATACTCGCATTCCGGCAGCTTCCAAGATAGTAGGCTCCGTGTTCCAAATCTTCGAAGGCTACCATACCTTTCTTGTGCTTCTCAGGTGTCGGGCACTCACTGTATAGTTCACGTCGGAAGTATTGTTCTGCTTCTTCTCGTGATGTGCCTCGTGCCATGGAACTGGCTACACATCGTTCAAACTCGGCACCGTAAATTTTGTTGCTCCCACAAAAGCAACACAGCATATCTACCGCGTTGAAGTCAATCATAGCACCCTTTCAAACTGGCGGAGTCGGAGAGATTCGAACTCTCGATACCTTTCGGTATGCACGTTTTCCAAACGTGTGACATAGACCACTCGACCACGACTCCGTGTAAAACAAAAAAGCCACCCGATTTGGGTGGCTTCTGGAAACTTGTTGAAGACTTGTTCAATCCCAAGTATCAACACTTCCGCCACCACCGCGTCCAGTTGAACTGGACGAGCTAGATGAGGAGGTCGATATGGATAACGTGTTCTTCATGACTGTATACATAATACGCCGAAAGTTGAGAAACCTGCAAACTATTTTTGAATTTTTTCGTGCCAGTCTTCTGGGTAGGGTGTAAGCTCTCCATTTTCAATAACTTGCTCGTACAAACTTCTCGCTTGATAATTCGTATAACTTACCGTGGAGTCCTTTCTACCCTTGCCCCCATGTCCCATATGGATTTTTTCGCACCATCTACATAGATAGAACTCCATCTTGTCACGGTGCCGGTGTGGGATGTCTTCGAGTGTGAGAGCACGGGCGTATGCCTCGGCGACCGAAGAGTGACACAGCTTACCAGCGTTGCCGTTGCCAATACACTCATGTCGATGAGCGTGTCCTCCGACCACCGCCACACGTGGAGAGGGAACCGGCTTTCTGTTCACTGAAAAAGTGAAGCCGCAGCCGACGCAGACAACATATGCCCCCTTCTTCTCCGGGCTAACGATCCCGGCGCAAAGAGGACAGAACTTGATGTCTTTCTTTTTGAGGTGGTCACCCATCTGATTTTGGGACGCACAGATGTTCAGCGATACGTTCAAGGGCGATGGCGATTCGCTCTTGCGTAGAACTGCCTTGGGCAAGTTCGACTCTCTTTAACAGTCGTTGTGCAAGCCGCGTCTTTCCATCCCTAACCCCTCGGGCATACGTGTCTTCGTAGCTGTCTGGAAACTCTGCTCCCACGGCCAGAATCGTATCACTAGCTACCAACCTTAGAAACTCTTCTTCAGCAGTATTCATTGCTCTTCCTCCGCGTACATCTTCTCACCACCGTAGTGGTGGTTCCAACCTAAGTACCGAGGTGGACGCTTAGGAAGTCCAGACTTCACATCATAGAAATCATGCAAAGTATGACTTCCGGACTCGGTGTAAAACTCCTGCGGCTTATCCGGGTCAACAACACCACTGCCCTCCTCTTCCGGCTTTGGAGCCAGCGAGTGAACCCACTCGACCATGCGATGCAACTGAGGCTGGTCAGATACGTGTGCTGCATAATCATCCTCGCCTCGGCGAGTAAGCACAGCGACCGGCTTACCATCAAACCATAGAGTAGCCAGCACCCACGATTCGTCAGAGTCCATGTTGACACGGACGATGTAACGGAACTGAATGCGACCTTCCTTCTCCACTTCAGCTTCAAACTTGTGATAACCACTTCCAAATCCCGCCTCATAGAGGTTGAGGTTGAAGGGCTCCTTCAACCAATAATTGAGCAGGTCGTACAGGACACTCTCTGTAGTCACCATGACCGGAGTCATTACGTAGAGTTGGTTGGGGGAGTAGATGGGGATATCCGCATCTTCTTTCATCTCTCGCAAGTATTGAGCGAAGTCATTCTCTGTGGCGACGAATTTGCATCGGCCACGCACCGGATGTGTGAAGGCTCCGCACCAAAACTCGTCAATGTGACTCCGCCCTTCTCCTTTGAAATGCATCTTGGCGAAGTCATAGGTGTCCAATTGCTCAAGAGCAAAAGTACGAGCGGTATCGAAGGCGTTGTCCCTTTGGGTGCCCTCATACTTCAGGCTGTTGAACGACTTGACCAGCGTGGCATCCGCATTGGAACTGCCTACGTAAACCTCTGCAATATATTCCATGACTTCCTCTGCTTACATCGTTGGGCCGTGACCTACGACGAAACGCTGCTTCCTTCCGCATGATGGGCAAGTGTGCTCATAGATACCGGGTTGAGGGCACCAATGAGTTGGTGGGTTGTGCTCTGGGTCGCGACAAATTCGCGGCTCTTTCAGGTCATCTATTTTTCGTGTTGGCATATCTTACCTCGCGTCGTCTATGCGGCAATTCCAGCAAATGCTGTACTCGTGCTTGCCGTATGTGTTCTTGAGCATCTGAATTTCATCATCCTCGATAGGTTTTCCGCAGTCTGTGCAGTGAATCTTGGAACGGTCTTCAATGTCAGCCAAGAACGCCTTGGCATCGGCATCGCCTTGCTCTTTCAACCACATTAGAGTGCGCTCACAGAGAGCATCCATACCCATACGGATATGATGGTCATGATGTCCGATAAGGTCGAGCATTCTTGCCGCTCTGAGCATCTGACTGGTAGATTCAATGATAAGTTGTTGAGCCTCTGAAGCCCCAGACAAGAGCTTCGCGTTGGCTTCTCCGGTGTAGACAGACTCCACCAATTCACCATCACTGCCATGAATCAGAAAAGCTGCATCAAATTGACTCAGCGTCCACGGTCCGGGTGTAGATTTTTGGTCTGCCATACTCACCGCCTAAACACTGGGATTTTCTCAACTCGGTCCTGAGTATCGAACGTGTATTCCACGTCACCACACTCGGAGCACACTCGTTTCCAGCGTGCCCTCTCGTGTTTTGGTACATAGCACGGGCCACGAAAGTCCACACCCATCGTACCGGGAGGGTCGCCGGGGTCGGTGTAGGCCGGTGTTACGATGGGGTCATACACAACAGCACTCCACTTATGCCGACAATCCCGCCTGAGAGCTTTCAGCTTCAACTGAAGCCCCTCAGCCTTCTGACTGGCTGTACAGAACTCATCCTCTATCCTGCGAATGTCAGGGTTCATTTGATTTCACTGTGCCGGGATATCGCTCCCGGCTGGCGGTTTGGCAGGACAGATTCAACGCCTCCATCTTGTACCAGCCTCTTAAGCGACTGGCGGATGTTCAATCGGCTCCGCTGCTTCTCCTGCGGCCTTGCGGCGGGTTACCGGGCACCCACACCCGGCGATAAGCGTTTACGTTCGACATGCTCTCGTGTTGCCATGATACTGTGCAGCAGCGTTTCAAATGGCTTTAGTGTTTCCAGTTCTTTCGTCGCCCAAGCTTCACCCGCTTCATCACTGCAATGATGGAGGAAGCCGGTACGAGCCGTCAGTTTGCGGTGGATGTTGAGCAGTCGTGGTGTGCTCATCTTCCTGAGTTGTTCCTCAGGAAGAAGCTTAATCAGATGCCCTCGGGCTCCTAATGCCTTACTCATCAGATTATCCTCCTTTACGATTTTCATATTTTGAGAACCTTCATGCGTTGACTCCATGACACTGACATTCACACGCAAGGCTAGTGCAACCCTTATGCCGCTTAGCAGTGCAGTTACCCGAGACCCAGCCGGGTAGGTGAACCCCCCGTGCTCGACCTTGCACATGGCTGTTTGGCGTCGGCTCATGTAGCAGAACCGGACGTTTACCGTGTCTCAACGATATGTAAACCCTACGAGCACGACCACTCATGTTTACACTTAAAGTTTCATGCAAGCATCAGAAGAAGTTCTTCCGCCCCGAATACCTTGTGTTCGCCGCAATCTTCACACTCATAGTTCCGGGCGTCAGGCTCAACTCCATCTGTCTCTGCCCCACAGGCAATGCAGAAGCCAGCATTGTCTCCAGCCTCGACTGCTTCCATCACTTGCTCAATGGTGACCTTCACTTTGTTCGTTGCCATCACTGTTTCTCCAATGTGTACTTAAGCCAGACACCCGCCAACCAATCGGAAAACCAACCCAAGTCACGGTCTCCAATACAGTCTTCGATGAAATCAATGAAAACCACAATTACCCATTGGTAAAAGGGCAACTCGATCACTTTGCAGGGACGCAACAAATACCGCATCTAACCCCCTTTGTTCGGTCTCATTAGACTTCCTCCACCGCAACACTAGTGTTTACCATCCCCATACCAGCAGCGTCCAGCGTGGCAATGAGCCAGTCCTTACCAACCTTCTGAGTCTTGGCTCCTTTGGCAACCAAGTCATCAAACTTGCTCAACTTGGTGGCTCCAGCATCATCCCCCACAATCAGATAAGTCAGCTTCGCCGAGACTCCCGACTTTGCTACCCCACCGAGACTCTCCAGTTTAGCCGTCAACTTCTCACGGTCTTCATCGAAGGTGCCTGTAATGAGGAAGGTTGTTCCGGCGAGGGGCTGTCCCACGCCGTCTGCAAGCTTCGTGACCGTAGGCTTGGGACGAACGCCAGCATTGAACAAGGTCAGGCACATATCACGGTTCACCGGGTCAAGCGACCAATTCTTGAGGATGTCACTCTTGACATCGCCCAAGCTGTCAATGTTCCGGCCAGTGGCGGCTTCCATTTTCGCACAAAGGTTGGGCATGTCGTCGGCTTCAAGCTTTAACTCCTTCGCCAACAACTTACCGAGAGTGCGGCCAACCATAGGAATGCCAAGGGCAGCAATCCACTTATCCCATGGTGCCGTCTTCGCGTTCTCGATGGACTTAAGCATACGCAGGATGAGTACACTGAAGCCCTGCTTTGCCATGCGAGTCGCAAACTCATCTTCACCCTGTGCATCGCCATACTTCGCCTTCAACTTGCGAAGGTTTTCAAGGGCGTCAACTTGGAACTGGAATAACTCGCCAAGGTTCCGAGCATACTGATTCTTCACCAGCTTTGACGCCATGTCGTCGGCCAGACCGTCGATTTCAAGAATGTCGCGACCACCAATGTAGCTCAAGGTTTTCGCTATGCGACCGGGGCACCCCGCTGCATTTTCACAGGAACGGCTTGTGATACCACTGCTCTTGTCCGTCCACACCACGATGATGGAACCACACTCAGGACACTCTGTGGGCGGCACAATCGGGTCGCCTGTGTCATCCAACACCTTCACAATTTGGGGGATGACATCGCCAGAGCGAAGCATCTCAACCTTGGCTCCAATGGTTAGCCCCATGGTGGCAATCCAAGTCTCGTTGTTAAGCGTTGCACGAGTCACTGAGGCTCCGGCAAGGAAAACCGGGTCACACGTCGCCACGGGCGTCAGAGCGCCTTGACGACCTACCTGCCATGTGATGGAGCGAAGGTAAGTGGTGCCGGTTGCCGACTGCGGCTTGAAGCAGGTCATCCAGTTGGTGAATTTCGAAGCCACACCGAGTTCCCTGCGGAGCTTGTGAGAGTCAACCTTGATAACCACGCCATCAGCCCTGATTTCAGACTTCGCATTCAAGGCCAAAATGTCGTCAATCGCTTTCACTACGCCGTCTGAACTGGTAACGAGAATGCCCTCGTACTTAGAGAATCCAGCCCTTTCTAGTAGCTGCATACGCTCGTAGTTGGAGTCAGGGAGAGCAGCATCGTTTGAAGGGGAATACACATCCCACGGCATGAGAAGAATTTCACGCGAAGCAACCACAGCGAGGTCTTTCTGTTTTAGAGTTCCCGCCGTGAGATTGCGAGTGGAGGCGTATGTCTTGAGCCCCTTGGCTGTTGCGTCAGCGTTGATGCGGTCAAGTTCACCGTCACGCATGACAAGTTCACCCCGGATGTTAATGTCGGGTGCCACATCCAGAAGAGGAGCGTGAACGAGGAACTGAGGGACACTCTTGAGAGCCTTGACCTGTGCGGTCTGGTCTTCCCCCTCGTCGCCTTTGCCCCGAGTCAGGGAGAACGTCAATGAACCATTGAGATAACGGTTTTCATTTGAAGTTCCATCCCGCTTGGGCTCCACGCATACTGCGGTGCCCGTGGGAAGGGTGAGATACCACGCCACCACATCTTCACGTTTGTACTGGTTCTCGATGGAGAGCATGGGACGAATGTGCTTGACGCGACCTGTGCCGTTGCGACCATCAACTACAGCTACGGTAGTAGTGACGGCTGTATCACTGCCGACTTCAGTCAACGCCGGAGCGAACTCAGTCAGTGAGGGGTTCGCATCAATGATACCCCGAAGTTGAGCCTCCAAAATATCGTACTCGGCATCGGTGATAATCGGCTCAGCCAGAATGTAGTAGGCGTGTTGAGCCGCTTTCAGTCGCCCATTCATTTCGCGAACTACAGTTTCAAGAATTCCCATACTCGTAGTATACCTCGTACCTGACGGGTTTGGACACGTTTTTGGGAATTTATTCTGTCATCGGCCTTTGAACGGCGTTCTCAGCCCCCGGAATCCTCGGCTTGGGGCTGACGCCATCCCACACGAACCGGCCACTCTCAAACCCGATGCCCAGCCGCAGCAACATAGAGTCTCCACTGAGGAACCCCCATAGATGGTACTGGTTGGAGCTATCCACCAATAGACTATCCTTTGGATAGACCTCAACCATCTCAGCCTCAAGTCCGACAATCTCGTTCTTGATACGCTGGAACTCCCGCCAATCGTGCTTGGACGAGCGGTCGTTGTTCCGGATGGAAAGATGGAACACGTCGGGGTTGCCATTTTTCCCTTCGTACTTGCGAAGAATGACGTGGTAACGATTGTTGTGATAGAGCACGCCGCTGCCATCAGGCATGGCTTGCTGCTCGAACGTGCTCCACGGTTTCTTAAACTTGGACATGAACTCGCTCTAATATTTCGTGGAGTGCATGGAACACTTCCAACTCGGTCATGGCATGTTGCACCGGGTTGGTCTCATCATTCCAGTACAGCGAGAAGCGGGTGCTCGGTGTACGACCGGCCACATCGTATAGGCTCAGCACACGACCGTTAATAACGAAGTCTGTAATTGGACGCAGCACTTCGTTTGCATGTGGATACACCCCCCAAGGGTAGTCTGCTCTCGTAAACTTCATCATCTCACCGCCTTAAAGATTGTTCGCCCAAAAGGTTTCAAGGGCTTAGCGTCCGGGCCTTTGACGTAAGCTTCGATAAATATCCACTTGTAGTCGCCGAGGGTCTGGTAAGGTTGAAGCCGCCAGTGACCACGCACAACCCATTGCCACTGCCAGTCCACAAGTCGGCTTATGCCTTCTGACTGCCGCTCCTGCTCCATACGTCGAAGACTGACTATCCGTAACTCCGGGTTGAGCAGCAAATTCTTACGCATTGCCATACTGCGAACCAGACTGCTGGTCTTCTCCTTGGACATTGAAGTCAACCGCTGGTTCATCATGTGCAGAGCCGTGAACACCCAACGTATCTCGTGGTTGAGTTCCATGTGCCGACCGGCAACATAGGTACCCTCATCCTTGAAGGTACGCTCAAACAAATGGAGACGTTCCAGAACCCTGTCTCCGGTTCTAATAACGAAGTGTGACCATGGCATGAACCCTTCACCCCCATAGTCGGCCCCGTTCTGGTAGCACATGAAGTAGTACCCACCAGTGGAGGTCTTCGCCCACGATACAGCAGTGATTCGCATCTTGCCCCTCATCCGCTCTTGCATCGACCTCAGGGCGTAAGAGTCATTGCCCCAATGAGCCGAATCGAGCACGGGGTCGGGCACCTTAAATGGTTCTTCAAGGAACAAGAAACCAACCGGCGTGAACATCCAATCCTCTTCGAATGCCAACTCATCTGGAACTGAGATACGAGCGTAGTCCACCAAGTCGCAGAAATTGCGATTCATGAAAATTGTCTCTGCGTTTTGAAGGACCGCCGTGTAGCTGACAAAGGCATCTTGAAAGTTTTTATCAGCGTACATCACTCGCGGGGAGGGTTGATGTCGTCGTCCCCACTCGTACCAGTGAGCCTGAGTCTCCAAGGCTTTGATGTAGGAGACCCTCATGACTCAATACACCTCAGCTTTTTTAGCTTTTTCAGCTTCCAGCTTCTGCATCTGCTGGTTGTCAATGAGCCCCGGTTTGACACCTGATTCCCAAAGCTGCTCGGCGTCCTTGAGAGGAAGGAGCATCATGCCCCCAGACACATTGCGGACGTGAACACCACGCGGCTCACCTTCCAGATACTGCTGTATTTCCTCGATGCTCAGCCTGAGGATGGAAGGCCGGAAAGAGATGGCGTTGATACAAGCCGACATGGATGCTTCATAGCTGCGACGATGAGCCCGGTTGTACGAGTCTTCAAAGTAGTGAAGCCCTTCCGCCAGCGTCTCGAAGCCATGGATGCTGTACCTCTGTTGCCCATGCGCTTTGGTCAGCATCAATCCAGTGATGCCTTGTGCCTGTACTAGGCAAACGTATGCATTATCCACAGAACACCTCCGATACTGCTTCTTCACTTCCACAAACACACATCTCAGACTCCTTTACCGCATAGCGTTGAATAAGGAAAAACCCTCCACCGTAACAGCAGCTACAACCGCAATGTGACCGTGTATGGTGCGGAAGAACGTCGTTGCCAACAAGGTTTGCTCCACCACTCCCAACATATCTCCGGCGTGATGGCACCTCATCACAGTGTTAAAACGTTCCCTAATGACACAAGCAAGAGAAGGCCAATTCAACATGCGACTGCCCGGTAGTTTATGCAGTAGCTGTTCCTGCTCATGGAAGAAGTCAGCAATCAACTTCCCCTCTTCGGTGAGTGGAAATATCTCGTCGTTAAAGTTGCCGTAACTGCGGAAGAACTCACTGACAAGGCCAAAGACACGACCCTTCGTCATATCAGTGATGGTCTTCTCCTCATACTCGTGGAGGACTTTGTCTCCAACTTTCCACTTAAATTCCTGCTGCGTGACTGTGAGCATTTTCATTCTCCAAGACTGAAGTCGAGAACACCGACTCACCCTGCTGCTCCCCGGCGAGGAGGTTGTTGAGGTAGATGGTCTGAACGTCAATGAATTTTTGCAAGCAGGTACGGCACCTACGACGCCGCTGAGCGAACCTGTCTTTTTTATCTCCCCGTTCGATATGGGGCCGACGCAGCCCTTGGTACCGATAAGCAAACTTGCAAGTAAGGGGTGTGGTAGTTTTCAACAGATTCTTCGCCCATTGCAGTTGTTTACGAATGCGAACGATTGTATTCCGCGTTGCCCTATGCTCACGATGAAACTTCTCCTGAGTTTCCTTGCGCTTGGGGTGGCACTTATCACAGTAACGATGGCGATTGGGGATTTGAATGTCCTCTTTGCACAGAGCGCAAGGCTTCACAGACCGCTTCTTTAGGCACTCATCACAAATGCGCTTGTAGCGGTCTACCTCGTTCTTACCACAATCATGGCAAAGCCGGTCAGGCTGTTCAGACTTGTGGCTGCTATACCACTTATTGCGGTCTTCCGGCGTTATAAAAACGTAACTGATTTTTTCAGGGATGGGAGCAACACTTGTTAAATCCTGAATCTCGACCGCACCCCGCTTCTGCAAGGACCGCGCTGTCGCCTGCTTGTAAGGAGGTTTGAGTTCAAGCCAATCGGCCTCATTCAGGGCTTGCAAAAGTTCTTTCTGAGCAGAAGTCCATGGAGTCGTCGCTTGTTGACCATGAATCAGTCGAACCAAAAAAGAGCCGGAGGTCACAGGTTTGTAGCCACTGCGTACCACCAAATCGTCGTCTCCCTTCTTGATAACTATGGCCTGTGCATCTTCGACTGATTTAGCTTCGATATCTACCATGTACCGAGGGGCACGGCCAGCCACGATTTCAGACTTTCGATAAAACGAGACGCGATATTTCATGGGTTACTTCTCCAGTAAAAACCAAAAATCGGCAGCATCGAGACGGGCAAGAGCCCTCTCATACCGCCGCTTGATGGACTGCTCAAAGGTCTTGTTGTACCGGGCGAGGAGGTCACGGGCAAAGTTCAAGTGTTGAGACTGGTCTTCCCCTACAATTACCTCATCGTATCCAGCGATAGGTAGCACATGAATGCGACCCAAGTTGTGGTGGATGTCAAGGATTTTCAATAGTCGAGAGCCGGTGTCTTCGTTGGCTCGGGCAATGAAGTCCATATATACTTCACCCTTCCTGCGTGTCACCCCATCAACCATCCGATGAACATTTTCACCGAATTCAGCTAGGATGTAGGAAAGGGGGTACTTCTCAGGATGGTCCTCAGGTACGTCATGAAGAACCGCAGCGGCCATGAACTCTTCAAGAGACACGCCCGGAACTGGTTTGACGTTGTATGCCCTCTCCGCTGCAAACATCACAGCGAGAGGGTGTAGGACGTACGGTCGTCCAGCCTTGTCCACTTGACCCGTGTGGGCTTCGACAGCTAACCGGATTGCTTTCTCTAGCAGGTTCATCACCCATAGTATACCCAAAACCACCTGTATTTGGCTATCAAATTTGGGGTGAATTTTTAAGTCATTTATTTTCAACGTATAGGAGAGTTGACTTTTAGATAGGGCTTAATTAAATTAGTAAATATGGCAGATGTAGAAACAACCATGACTCGCGAGGAACAAGTCACTCGGGATTTCGAGGACATGTTTACTCCAGCGGAGTTGCACTCTGATTTAGCCTTATATCTGACCACGGGTGAGCCATTCTCCATGTTACGTCACCCACTGGTATTCGGGGTACCCTACTCCGAGGAGATGAACAACTTTTACAACAAACGGTATGCTTTGATGTCAGAGGAAATTGAAAAAGCCATCAACGAAGGAGCAATCCACCGCTACGTGTTTATGCACGAACGACCGTACAGGTTGGATGCCTTTGTTAAGTGTATTGCAAATCGGGTGGTGTCGGATACCGACTACTGGGAATTGCTAGGGTCGGCGTGGATTGACTCTGAAAACATCTGGCAGAACCAGACTATCTGGCGGCGTTTACTCAAGTCACCGCGTCCCCATAAACACACATTCATGGATGAAGACGACAGGAAGGCTTTCAAAGCGTTGCCGTCGCAACTCACAGTGTACCGTGGATGCAGACCCGGCCAAAATGAGGCTGGGATGTCGTGGACACTGGATAGAGATAAAGCAGTGTGGTTCTCCATCAGGTACAAATCGAAGGGAACGAGCCCACACGTCCTCGAAAGAACTATCAGCAAGCGCAAAGCATTCGCCTACTTAGGTGGTCGCAACGAAAGTGAAATCATTATTCTTTGATGGTACCGCTTAGTCGGAAGTCTGGAAGTTGAGCTATCAGCTTTGCAGCCGCCGTCAATGAAAAAGTCTTGGCCTTCCTTCGGTCGGCGGTAAACTTCATCTTCTCCACTTTAATTCCGACGTACTCTACCCCGGAGATGAAGGTGGCAGAACTCCGCTTGTGAGCGCTGGCATTTACTTGAATGACGCACTTCTTCGATGCAGCCTTGGCGTCAGCATCGAAGTAGGAGCGAAGCAAGTCCTGAATTCTCTTCAGGTATTCCTCCTGCGTAGCCTCCATGGTTTCGTTTTCGATGTGATCGAGAGCCGCCCAAAAATGGTTAGCTTCATCCCCCTGTAGGGGCTTGGTAGCGTTAGCTGGAGAAATGAGAACAACCCCATTATTACTGTTGGCCTCGTAATCATACTTACGTTCCGCCTGAGGATCAAAATCAAAAGCCAATTTAGGTAGCCTCTTGTCGAGTAGTTTACTTTTCTTATGGGAAGTAATACCCATCTCTCGCAAGGTATTTTGGTCGTTCTCATTGAATTCTCGGTCGTGATGAATTGATTGACGATCCATCTCGGGCAGGTTACTTAAAGTGTCCCACAAAACCTCAGGGTCAGTGTCCTGAATGACCACTTCACCATTTAACTTGATAACATAGTAGGACTCACCCGACTCATGTAAAGTAACTTGAGCATCGGGGAGGTTGGGGTTTATATAAAGAGAGTCTTCCCATGGGGTTTCGGTGGATTGGTCAACCACATACCCCTTCTTCTGGAGGATGTCTTCCCATTGTTCTTCAACATAGAGAGCCGTCTTTGCACTGCCAGTGATGCCAATGCCCTTCATAAACTCTTTATCCTCATCTGTGGGGGTAAACTCTTCACGCGGAGGGACTGCATCCCCTGTTTCCGTACCGCCCTGATAGATATAGCCATCATCACCGACGTACAGGTTAGCTTCTCCAAACTTCTTCGCGGCCAGTGTAAGCGTCTTACCGTTCTCCGGCCAGTCACCATCCCAGAACCCGGCACCATGGCCGTTACGGGTCAACCAGAAGTCATGTCCACCCTGAATGCTACTCTTCTCCTGAAGGGCTTCAGCATTTTGCTGCTGAAACTGTTGGCAGTCACTAACCATAGCATTGAGGCTGGAAGGGGCAATATCCTCGATGTCGTATTCACGTTCTAATGGGATACCTTCATCTTGAGTGGATGTAAAAAGGGCGGTTTCTATATAAGAACGAGTGAAATCATCCAGAGCACTGACGGCTGCTGAAATAAACAACCAATCAGCCCTTTTTAACCAATTAGCCTTTTTCATTAGTGGGGAACTCCCTTTAGGAAATACTGACTCTAATAGGGAGTTCCGAAAATGGTTTGTTAGCGGTTAACATCCTTGACTAAGTAACTGTCAACAACGTGTCAACAACGTAGTAACATCTCTTCTTCTCATCCCACTTAAACGACAGATTTACCGTTTGCAGAGAGATAAAGGGCTGGGGGGAGTCTTCACATAAGGTGTAGTCAACTATTTGACCATCGTCGGAATACACGACCTCCACATAAGGTCTGTCGTCAACCCCTTTAGCCCAGTCATGAGTTCGAATCGGCCCGACGCCCGACAGTGGGTGCGCCGTGGGCGCTGGGTGGCTGCAAGCCGTCAGGAAAAGCAGAGACATTGCTAAAATGAAGATAGATTTAAAGTTCATTCTTGGCCTCACTCACCCTCAAACCATTTCATGAACGGCTTGTTTGCCAACGCGAAGTTGGTCATAAATTCTCCAAGGTGGTATACGCCCGGATGATCGTCTGCGGTTGGATTTTCTGAGTTCCACCATGTATCCCCACCATGAAGACAGTCTCCAGCGTGGAATATCTCGTGCATTAGCGAATTCCTTAGCGCCTGACCGCTTTGGTGGTCGATGTAGGTAATTGTCTTATTCCGGCAGAACGTCTTCGCTAGTGAGTCGGATGGCTTATCCTTTTGATCCTTACCTATATCCTCCGCGAACATCTTCACTTTGACGATATCCCATTGTTCACCGTTTACGTTTATTTCGGTGGGAACGCCATCTTCTGTGACTGCTGAGTGTGTGACATATGTTTCTCCGCTCGTGGTGAACGCCGCCCATGTGGGCCAGTTCCTAGCTTTAGCGTCCTCCCTTTGCTTATATGCGAAATAAATATTCGATACGACCAAAGCAGCAAAACAACCGACTGCGACGATAGTAATCCCCAGCAGGAGACGCTTTTTCCGACGTTGGCGGATACGCGATAGAACAGTTTCGTTAAATCCTTTTCTTATCTTAAATTTCATTCTTGGCCTCAATTTTAGGTGGGAACGTCCCGAGAATAGCGCCCAGCATTATCTGCTGACGGAGGGACTCACCCTTCATGAGCAAGTCCACATTGTCAGAGTTACGCTTCCTCTCCGCTTTCAACTCTAACTCCAACTGCAAGACACGCTTGCGGAGCCAGTGGTTGTCTTCATTCAGGGTCAGGTAATCCATCATCGTCCTCTTTATTAAGTGCTTCAGGATCAGGAAGAGTATACTGAGTCAGTTTCTTCCAATGTGCCACCACAGCCGGGTGGGCACCACCATCGGTTTCAGCTTCAGCCAACTTCTTCATCGCTTCATCCCTAAGCCAAGTTCCAATACTTCTACTTCAATGTTAGTTTGCACGAGCCCTCACTTTCCTTTCGAAAGCAAATCGAACGACACCAGCTTCAGCTTCACCCGACCAAGAGCGCGGTCGTGCCGCTCAACCACCGGGCACACTACAATACCTTCCTTCATGTGGTTGGCGAAGGTAGAATTTCCGAGGCTGAGTTCCTTTAACTTCTCTGCGTCCCACGGTCCTCGGTAAATTACCGGAGCCCGGTACTGTTCCGGGAGGATGGCTTCAAGTTCCAAGTAATCAGCGAACCTATCAACTTTCAGCACATCGAAAATGCGGATGTGGTTAGGCTGATTCGGCTTCACGCCGTACTTCAGCTTCTGCACGTTGCCAAATGTCTCACCGTAAACAATCCAGTCTGGGTGCTCCTGACAAAACTTCGCCAGCCATGGGTGAGCACGGAACGCCCTCCACCACAGGTTGGCAGGAGAATCCAACCAGAACGCTTCCCTGCTACCGCAGAACTGCCGGTATTCACCTGTAACCCTGTCCTTGGCATAGACGAAGCGGCTGTTGGCACCATCAAGCTTCTCGGTCGCCACAACCTCTTCACCCGGCAAGAACACGTTAGGCCAGTTGTAGTAGTTTTCCACGTCGTACTCATGGAGCCACGGTAGGTCAGGACCGATTTCACGCTCCCCTTCGGAACCTGCCGGGAGGGTTGGCTCGTAACGCTTCAGAGACATAGTGTCCCACACGTCGTCACCAACCTCGGCGGTCAAAAGGCAAGGCAGTTCGCGAAGTTCGTCGGTCGTTTCAAGGACGCTCTCAAGTCCGTTAATGTGGACGTTCTTACCGTTATCGCTGGTCATAAGAATCCAGCCCTTTTTGCACAGAGGGCACTCGGTGGTAGGCCAGAGCATACCGAACGACTGTACCCCCCTTAGACGACGAGCAGTGATACGTAGATTCTTGGTGTTGGCCTTTTCGCCGTCTTCGATGTGCTGGAGGCGAATGTTGTATTCATCTCTAATCGAAGAGGGAACGCCAACATTTCCCGGTATTCCGATGGGGTGAGTGAACTCCTTGGCTAGTTCGGCACGAGCGGAGTTGTTCCGCTTCAGAAAAGCGAAGTCTTCGGTATCTGGAACTACCGTATCAGGCTGAATGTAGACGGCCTTGGTGACGCCCTGCCAGTCTTCAGTGGCTACAACGCACGTGTAGGCATTCACACGGACAATCGAGAGACGAGTCGTCTCCGGGTCGGGGTGAGGTTCTAGTACAACGGGTACTACGTATGCATGGTGGTTACTGTCTGCCATGTGTCCCTTTCATCCAACAATAACACCCCCCCACATCGAGGTGTGGGGTTATCGCGGTTATGATTTCATCCAATAGGTCTGAAGTGTTTTTACGCAGGTAGTCAGGAGCAAACCCATGGTACCTTTCCAAAATAGGCTGTAACTTGTCTCTGACGGCCTGTTGCTGCTCTTCTCGTCTGGACTTACCGGGGTCAGCCCAATACTGTCGTTGACGTTCAACCTCAGCGACCTTGGTCTGGTCACACACATGGTCAACATCGCGGTTTAACCACTCATCACAGGCTGCACAATAGGCTGGCCTGAATAATTCAGGACGATGTATGCGCTGGAGTTCTTCCAACCTCTGGCGGTCAACTGGCATGGCCGTCCCCAAACACATCCCGAATATAGGAGCAATCCAAGTCAACTTGGGTATCAGTGCCAACACATTTGGAGGCTACGGTTAATATTCTTCGAGCCGCTTCGCTCTCGTTGCGACCATGTTTCTGCTTCAGGTACTTGCAAGCGGAAAATAGTGAAGTTTTGATTTCCTCGATTTGCACGAGTCCCATCTCTAGTACCTCGAACTCAAGTGTACTACAGTACATCCAATTCGTCATCATCCAATTCAATAAAATGAGTGTGTTTTTCCTCAGGCGAGGTCGGTTCAACTGCCGGTGGGGCGACCTTAGCCATGCACCCCGCTGGGACGGGGCTATTCAACGACCACTGACTGCCGCGCCCAAGGCCGATGGAAACAACCCCGAGACGAGCCTTCGCCCGTTTGAGTGCGTCTTTTGATATCCCTTGTGCATGGGCTTCCTTAAGAAGATCACTAAGAGCCTTCGTTTTACTATCTAAAGCCACTTTCAAAAAGGCTTCTGCCGATGATCGTGCTTGTATCCACATGTCTTTAGCCGATGTTAAATCAAGAGAGGCACCGCCCTCTTTTTGCCCTTTCCTATTCAAAAAGTTAATCTCAGCTTTCAATTCACTCAGAGCACTGATCCCTTGGTCCTTAGAAAGAAACCCCTCTTCTATAGTTGTTTTTACCATGAACAAGGCAGAGATTAAATCCGCCTGACGCTTCTTAATTAAGAGGTGAGGAGAAATACGCTTTACAACTTCGATTGCAGCATAACCATTCCAATTAAGCACATAGGACGCTCCCTGTTTTTCAGTGGACTCACGAGCGCAATTCACGCGGCCATTAGGAAAATGGGTCATTAGTTTTTGTAGTAGCTTTGATGAATTATTGTACACACGGATAGTTGGATAAAACCCCTTGGTTTCGCTCCCAACTATGGATATAGTCCCCTCTCCATCTATAATTCCGGCGAGGTATTTATCATCAACATGGATGGAGTCTGGAGTCAACCCCATTGAGTTTAACCACTCAATTTCTTTGTGAGACAGAGGGCATGGGGATTCCATATCGGGGTACCAAAACCCACGATGGTCTTCTAGGTTGTTTAAAGATTTGGGTCGTGAACCCATCCAAATCCAAATAGAGGTCTGAAGAGCATTCAGGAGGTTCCAAAGTGCCTGAGAAAGATGGGGTTCACTTCGATCCCCGGCTTTATATCGAGACAGATGTCGCAAAGCACTATCAAGGAGGTCTTCAAGAGGCATACCGAACTCCCAGTTACGCCACCCTCGTCCAAGGTTTCCCTCTTCATAAACATGCGAAAGCAGGTCTATAGCATCTGAAGGGAGCCATTTTTGTGCTCCCTTCCCTCGGCGATAATCTCTTTTAGCTCCAGTACCATAGTCCGTTTCTTGGTCAGAAGCTTTTTTGAAGTTCACATCATTATCCATATACCCCTTAAATACCCTCTTCAGGGATATTCATGGCAAAATGTTCCCATGGTTTCTTGAGATTCTTTCGAGCCTTCTTGCTCTTGACCTCCTTGTAGATGCGCTCAGCTTGCACACGCGACGACCAAGCTGGGCCGTCATGGCTCCTCATCATGAGTTCAACGAGGATGGCTTCGATGGCGAGGACTTTAGCGAGAGTTTTCTTTTTCATTGACAGACCTGCCGTTTCATCTCCAACAACGTTGGAGCAATGCGAGGAACATCACTCGGTGCCACAAGCTTGGCCTCAAATGCGTTCCGCATTTACTTGTCGCCGTGCCAGCCTTCAACCATGAGGTCAGGTAGCTTGTATGGAAAGACCGCAATGTCTTCTTCCTGATAGGTCACATCTGGCTTGCCCGTCTTGGGGTCTTTGCAGAGATTCCATGTACCCTTCGCGTCGTCTGGAATGAATAGCCCATTAGGCTCCGGCTGGGGCACAACAGCGTGGTCTCCCCACACCCTGTTGCCTTGGTCGTCTTGGTAGTATTGACCGCTGCCAGAATAGACTGCTCCCGTTCTCGTGGTTAGAAATTCGTAATGCACGGGGTTGTTGGCGCGGGTGTTGTATGGCAGACCATAGCCGACCGACTCACACACGAAGGTGTACTTTCCATCCATGTTCTTCGTGTAAGTCCACGTCGCCAAATCCGGCGTGTCCCGCTTTTCTTGGATGAGTTTCGCCATCCGCTTCTCATTCCAGTTCACGATGGACGGCGGTGGTACTTGTGCATCACCCTCAGCCTGTTGCTGCTCTTGCTGCTGAGCAATCTTTGAGTCGTTGCTCTGGTGCGTTGTGTAGTTGCACCCCACCAAGACAGGCACGAGGGCAAACATCAACACGAAAGCAAACGTCATAACTGTTTTGCGAATCATAATCTTTCTCCTGAGTGAAAGGTTGGTAAGAGCTACCGTCGTGCGGTCGCCAAACACGAACGCAGGTAATCCGGCACATCGTCTGTGCTCCACTCCGCGAACTCATGGTTGATGACATCGTAAATCATGGGTTTGTGGTCGTCATCCGTCGTGGAGACCTGAGAGCAGAGGGTATTCAGCCGTTGAATTGAGCCCTGCTTGTAGGACTTAGTCTGCTCGTATACCTGCCGACGAACAGCCTCCTGCTTTGGTGCCCAAAATTTGTAGCTGATGAAGTTGAAGGAGTCAGAGAGGAGAGTGAAGCCAAAACCCACCACAGTCAACACGAGCAGGGCGACAATGCCACGCATCAGCGTCCAGTATCCCTCACGTTCTACCGTCCTGAAATCGTCACGATAGGTCATAGATTATTCCTTTGATTTTTGAGGGGCTTTTAACCCCTCAAGGGTTGTGAGTTGCAGTTACAGCGAAGCCAGAAGGTCGGTTGCGGCTGCGCTCTGAAGTGGGTCGGCCAGCGGCTTGAACCCTGCCGCCGTGCGGTCGAATTCGGCTTGAGCAGTGACGTTGCGCTCGTGGATGCGATTGGCGATGTTGTCCACGTTCGGACCATCCACCGATGTGGTGAGGTCCGCAGCCAGCTTCAACCCGGCGTTGGCCGCTTCCAGCGTGTGGGCCGACTGTGCTTCTGCTTCGAGGCTGTGAAGGTTGCTCATGAGGGCATCGTGACGAGCCGTCACTGCCGCCGCCGCTTCGTTCATGTGTTGGGCGTTCGTCTTGGCATTCGTAAGCTGCTGGGTGGCCGAATCCAAATGTGCCTTGGCGTCAACAACCTTCTGAGCGTATGCGGTCGCCGTGGGGATGTCTCCGGTCGCCTTTGCAGCCTTGGCTTCGGCGGTGTTGTGGTCAATTTCCAGTTGAATGGAAGCAAGCTGATTGACCAAGATGGTCACACTTGCATCGGCTGCTGCGGCAAAATGGTTAACTTCGCTCTGCTTGACTTCGAGTTCGCGGAGTTCCTGCTTGACAACCGGAATGGATTGATGGTCAATGGCCTTGTCAACCGCCTCGTTGGCACCGGCGCTGACCAGCGTGGTCAGTTTGTGAAAGAAGCTGCTCATAGATTTCTCCTGTGACTTTGGTTGAGGTTGAGGGGCGGTGACCCGCCCCAGCCTAGTTAAAAGTCGGTACCGCCGCTGTCGCCGCCCGAGTAGTCGCTTCCACCGCTGTTATCGCTGCTGTCATCGAAGCTGACGGAACCACTGTCTCCACCGCTGTTATCGCTGCTGTCATCGAAGCTGACGGAACCACTTCCACGGGCGTCATCGTCATTGCGCGAAGGAGCCTCGTAACGAGGGGCTTGATACTCAGGCTCACGATACCGTTCGTTGTTGCTGGCAATCGCTTCGCCGAGGAGTACGCCGGTCAGCATGTCATTACCGTTGTCGTACCGGGTGTTGTCCACATAAGTGGTGGTGTGGTGAACTTCACGAACCACGGTCTGCGGATGTGAAGAGTAGTAGTCCGGGTGGCTCTGGTTAGGGCTGTATGACGGAGCCGAAGGGGCGACAGGAGCCTGAGGAGCAAACGGAGCCGCAGATGCTGCCGCTGCATAAGCGCGAGGGGGTTCCGGGTCGCGGGGAGTCTCCACATGAATAGCTGAACGAATCTCATTGGAGAGACTATCCCATTCACGCGCCATGACAGTGTACTGACCCGCTGACAGGCCAGTCGTATTCGGGTCATAGCTGACTGAGTTCGTCAGAGTCTGATATTCCCCTGACAACTCAAGGTAAAGGGGATTGTCAGCCGGTAGCGACCGAAACAACCTTGTCGTCGCCTGAAGAGCAGCCTGAGCACTCTGCCGGGCGCTATCAGCCGTCGAACGGTCTTCATTGCGCTTGCTGAAGATGCGATACAGAACATACGCAACAATCGCGAGGAAGAGTAGGAAGAAGAACCACTTGAATATGGACGCAGTGGACTCCGCCGACTTCTTCTTGGCCTCAGCTTGAATGGCTGCGGTTCTCGGGTCTACCGCCTGATTGATGACAGTACGTTGGACTGGATGCATGGCTTGGTCGTTGTAAGACGCGATAGCCCCGGCATAGTTCTTGAACGTCGCACCAACACCTTCGCCGAACTGCTTCGACTTGAAGAAAGGTACAGCCGTCTTCGCCAAGATGTTGGCTGCTCTTCCTTTACCCAGCGCACCGTCATAGGCACCACCATAGAAAGACTCGACAGCTTGAGGCGCAATGACGATGACCAGCAGGTTCGCATTGCGACTACCATTAGCCGTTGCCCAGTTGCGGCAATTGTGCAGATAGGAGTTCAACACACCCCCTGCATTCCCGCCGTAGTTCGCCAGATTGGCGACGGTGATGACGTGGGGGTCAACTCCTTGGCTGGAGAGAGCCGAAGCTCCCTGTGTGACTGCCGCCGTGTTAGAAATCCTTCCGGCTTCGTCGCTGATGATGCCGCAGCTTTGGGAGTGTGCCAAAGACGCGAACAACACAAATACACTGAAAATCGAAAATATGTGTTTCATACCTAAATCCTTTCAAACCTTGTTATTTGTTAGCACGAGCATGAGAAGTAGGTTGGGGGTTGGAAGAACCTCTTGCCTGTGACAATTTCGACGTGTGTCCAAAACTCGGGTGGAATCTCTCCGTGGGCATCGCTGCCATTGAAGTGAATGTACTCACCGTCGATGTAACTACTGCCATACCTGCCCTTGGTGATGACCTCCATCACGTCGTCGTATCCGGGGCAGTCAGCATTGGCACAGAAATCCCGCAACCATGCTTCAGATGCTGCCTTGCTGCTCGGGCTGATTGTTGCAACCTCCGCCTCAGGAAAGTCCGGGTGTGACCACACGTGACGGAGTGAGGTAATCTGGCGAGGATACACGACCAACCAGAACCACGAGCCCTTGAGAACCTTGTTGTTCAAAAAGGGGTCCACAATACCCAGCGGCTTTTTGACCACCCCTGCTTTCCCGTCTATCAAACCAACGTGCTGGCCGGGGTAAAGGTCGATGGCCGCTTGTACCGGCTCCACCGCCAAGTGAATGGCATCGCGGCCTTGTCCGGGCTGGATGATAGTACCCAATGTTTCGAGTGCGTCGGTCGATACCGAACGCTTGTCTCCGTTGCTCATGCAGTCACCCCTTTTGCTTTTAGTGTGTTGTCATCACCTTCCCAGTGACGAGGAATCATGTTTCGGAGGTAATCACGGTTGCGGGTGAAGGTCGGCGTGGATTCATCGAGAGCCCACTCGCCACGACGAGCGATGGAGAGGGCGAGCGCCTCATCACTAAGCACAGGGGTGTGCTTACGAATAACCCCACCATGCTTGAATCGTACAGGATGCTTCGCCCAGTTGTCTCCAGCCTCATGAATGATTTCGTGGCGCTCCGGGGTACTCTTACCCTGCAACTTCTTATGCGAAGCGTAGGCGGAGGCAAGTTGCGTCACTGAGTTGCGTGCTGCGTCCTGCTGCCGCCAGATGAAATAGTTTTCGACCTCGATGTAATCGGGGATGGTGAAAGCACGAGCATCGAATACAGCATCGGGAGTTTTACCAAACCACGGGGCTTCCTTCATTGAGTCAGACCATGATGCAGTTTTACTGAAGTGGGCTACGATGCGGTTGAAGCTCATGGTAGCGATAGAAGCAGCTACAGAAACCCACTTCTGGAGGTTACCGTCGAACCATGATTGTGAGCCCTCGTCAGCGAAGTCGGTCGCCAGCACAGAAATTTCATCGCTCTGGACATAGGCGAAACGAGCCCCGGCGATTTCCTTGCAGAGAGCGATGGCCGCAGCATCCATGCAAGACATGAATTTGGTATCATAAGGCTTTGTGAGCCCCTTTGTCCATGTATGGAAGGCGCGACCATCTACACGAAGAATAGTGTAGGTGCGACGGGGCAGGAAGAACCGACTGCGGTCTTCATACTGACCCTTCATTCTGTCTCCGAGTTTGTCGTTCTTTGGCTGGTTGCCCATGGTCATCTTTCGTTGTAAAGAGCGGAGATAACTTCATTGGAGGGGAGAATCGGTTCGATGGAGTCGGTCACGTAAGGCAGGTCGTGCTCACCTTCACAGCACAGCCAAGAACCGTCCGTAAACACGATGCGAAGCAGCTTGAATGTCACGTCCCCAAACTCTGCGGTAAACCGACCTTCTACATCTGCAATTTCTCTTCCGCAGAGTTTAGACACTAGTATGCTCTGGAGTCCTGCACTCAGGATTTCCGGGCACAGACTCCCATTCGATTAAGCCTGCTTGGTCAGCTAACTCCAAAACCCTTTTAAACAGGATCATAGGCTCCTGAACTCCTGCTTAACCTGAGCTACAAACGCCATGAAGTCCGGGCGAAGTACAATGTCAGGTTGCCACGCCAGATTAAGGTCAATCAGGTTGTAGCTCTTGACGATGTAAGAACCATCTACCGTGGCTCCAGAAGCGTCGTGGTCGCGTCCAAGCATCCAGATGTGGTCAGCGACCGCACAAGCGGCGGTAACGTCGTGTGTGACAACGATAACCGTGTTCAGGTCGTCCATGTTGGCTACCTGCTGGATCAGATGAGCCGTCTTTTCGAGGTTGATTGGATCAAGGCCGGAGAAAGGCTCGTCCATCAGGATGTAATGTGAAGAGCAGAGAATCTGTTGGATGATAGCGATGCGCTGACGCTGACCCCCCGACAAATCTTTCGGGTAAGCTAACAACTTGTCGGCCAGACCGAACTCTGTGAGGTACGCCATGATTTTGTCCATAGCGACTGATTTTGACTTCTCGACCTGCATCGCGGCCAGCATCAAGTTGCCCTTGATGGTGCGATGATAGAAGAGAGGGTAGCTCTGTGCGACCACACCAACATCCCCGGCATGGACTTCACATTTATCTTGTGTACAACCCTCGCGGCCACAATGACAGTTGTTGATGTAGACGTGTCCGCTGGTGGCTTTTTTAAGACCGGCAATGATGCGGAACAACTGCGTCTTACCGATGCCCGAGGGGCCAAGGAAACCAACGACTTGCCCCTTCACAATGCGGTTGCCTTGAGCGTCCGCACGATCAACTACAATGTCCTGAATCTGAGCGTTGACGTTCTTCAGGACTTGACGGTCGTAGCTGAGACAAACGTTGTCGATGGTAAGCAGTGCTTGCCCGAGATGGTATTCCATGGTTGCCATTATCGTTTCCCTTTCAGAACGGCCCACGATGAACCGCATGGGGCCGTATCAAACCCACAACTTCGGAGTTGACCAGCCACCCACTCAGCTACCTGTTCCCTTGTCTGTGTTTTGAAGTGGTCGCTGTGGCTGTGCATAGTCAACGCCATCTCGAACATGATGTCAATCAGCTTCTGTTCCACGACGACGCCGCTCCACTCTTACATGAACTCGATGATAAATCGGTTCCGACTTCAGGGTTAAAACCCCATCAATGCTAATCACAACATCGGGGTGCTTCTTACAGAAGTAGTTCAACACAGTCTCCAGATTTTCAGCGACCTGTTTCGCGACTTCGGCTCGGTATTCAGCGAAGAACTCCCCCTCGGTTCTCATGGAGGGAGGCCAATCCCCTAACGTGTAGCCGTAAATCTCAGCGGTGTCTCCACCGTAGTTATTGGTTCCCTCATAGGCTTTGGTCAATTGGTGCCAGAGGTCTAAAGCCTGTTTCACAGACATGGAAAACATTAGATGCTCATTTCTCTGCGTATGGGCAGAACAGGTTCTTCGTGACGCCGATAGCATAGTCCTGACCGACGCCAAGGATGAGAATACAGAGTTGAATTGCCATGATGTCGCCGAACCGGGCGTGCTTCTGCATAGTTTGAAGTACGGTGCCAACACCACCCTCGGAGAACACCACCGATTCAACCATGGTGAGCATCATCCAGCCCATGGCAGCAACCGTGCGGAGCACGTCGAATACTTTGTCAATCTGGCCGAGGACGACTACTTCCCACACCACACGCCAGTCGCCCATACGCAAGGTACGAGCTAGGTCGTACTGCTCCTGCGGGATGGACTTGATAACATCCAGCATCGAAGTGATGAACCACACGCTGATAGAGAAGGTCAACATCGCGACCTTGACGGTGTGCGGGTTGGCAATCGCCACAGCGAAGGCAACTGAGAGCCCTGCCATTGACAAGAACCGGAGGTAAGTGGACATCATTACAACCGGCTTGAAGATAGGAACTACCGAGAGGTATGACAGTCCGAGAGAGATAACAATCGACCAGAGGATGGCCTGAAGGTTCAGCATGTAGCTGATGATAAGTTGGGCACCAAGTCCCGCTGTCCACTGGTCTTGAAAGCAAGACAAGACCTCTGAAGGGTTAGGCAGCAGCGGTGAGGGGCTAAGCACCCAAGCTAGAGTGAGAGCCGCCACTGTCCCGGTCATGAGCATGAGAAAGGTTCTCTTGCTTGTAACTTTGAGCGGCGATACAAAACCAAAAACTTCTGTCGCGGTCATGAAGCCCTCGCGTGCTTGAACACCTTAGCGAATTCCTCTGGTCGCTCAGCGTACTCCGCCAAGGTCTTCTCTCCCTTTGGAGTTATCCACCAAACCGCGTCTTTCGCCCCGTTGTTTCCAACGTGTTCGCCGCGAAGTTTAAGAGCACTAAGTGCCCAGCCAACTTCGTACTTGATGGTGTGTTCAGTGGCTGTTGGATACATCTTGTGGATTGCGTCCTTGATAGCCTGACGCTTGGCACATCCGCCGAAAACAGCCAGAACCTGCAAAATGGTGATACCAAAATCCCAACGTTTCATGGTCCCCTCAAGGATAGGGGAGGGTTTACCCCTCCCCCTGTATGGCTGCAACCAAGCCGGGTCGCTGCCAATCTAGTAGCTACCAAAAAGAATGACTTTCAAACTCTTTGGTATGGACAACTTTTACGTGTACCAATATCTCAGAGAAGTAGATTCCGCCAACGGTGCGGCGGGTACCCCCTATTACATTGGCAAAGGCCGTGGCAAAAGAAAAACCTCAACCTCTCGAACAACACCGAAACCAACTAACCCGAAGTGTATCACTCTTGTTGCTGAAAACCTCAGTGAGGCGAAAGCATTTGAACTTGAGAAGAAGCTAATCTCCGAGTACGGTCGCATTGATACCGGCACCGGCTGTCTTAGAAACTTTACCGATGGTGGAGAGGGTAACACAGGGTTCAAACCCTCTCCCGAACTGCGTGCCCTTTGGAGTGCCCAACGTAAAGGTAACCAACGCCTACTCGGATTCAAGTTCAGTGAAGAATCCAAAAAGAAAATGAGCGATGCCCGTAAAGGAAAAAAACGGTCTGCTCAATTCTGTGAAAACCTCAGTAAGGCACTCACCGGAATTAAAAAATCACCAGAGACCTGCAAGAACATCAGTCTTGCCAAGGTTGGTAAACCAACCAAACCTAACAAGGGCAGAACCGGGCAGCACTGGACAGAGGATGACAAGAAAAAACAAGCCGAGTTCAAGACAACATGGTGGTCAGACAAACAGAACAAAATGAAGCAATCTGAAGGGATGAAAAAGTGGTGGGCTGAGAGACGTAATGCAACCAGCCCACCCGTCTCTTAATTTTGCCCTATCTGAATTATCTCCACCCTACGGTTCTTCTCCTTGTTAGCCGCTGAATCGTTGGGGGCTACAGGGCCTTGAGAACCGTGACCTTCAACTGACTTGAAGCGGGTGCTGGGGAACTCACGACCCGCTGTCTGTTGCAGATACTGCCGAACCGTTTCTGCACGAGACTTGGACAACGGGATGTTCACCGTGTCAGAGCCTGAGTTGTCGGTGTAACCGTCAATCTGCAAAGCCAGACTCTTGGCGATGCTCAATTTCTCGGCCAGTTCAGCAAGCTGCTGCTTACCCTCCGGCGTCAACTTAGCAGAGCCAGTGGCGAAGCCAATGTGTACAGCATCCTTGCTGACCTGCGTACCCTGTGCGACTTCAGTCGAGTAGTCCACCTCTTCAGCCGGTGCCGATTGTGTACCTGCGTTGTTCAGCAAGTCCTGAGCCGACCGAATGAAGGACGTATCCACCGCATCCTTGTATGCCGGGATGGGGTTCTTCTTAGGGTCGAACAAAGTTGGATACTGCTCCACGTCGATACGAGCGAATGTCTCGTATGTGGCCTTCATGTTGTTCCCATAACCATCCGCCAAACCAAAATACTGAAGGTCGTCCTGAAGGTTGAATACAGCAGAACCACCGAGAGGCTGACTTGTTGCTTTGTCGCGTACGCCCTTGGCATAGTTGAACCAGTAATCGGCTGTCTGGTCGTTGTAGACTTTGGTAGCGATTTCAGATGCCTTGTGCAGAGCCGCATCATACGCCTTGATTTGGTCAGAGGCTGTAAACGTTGCAGCCAAAAACCCAGTAACTTCATCGCGATTGGCATTGACGAACTTGTCGAGTGCAAGCAACACGTCGGGCATCTGTGCGGAGTATTCCTTGGACGAGATGATCTTCGCCGTACCAGACACACCATGCACAGCTTGTTCGTCACCCGGCGTCCAAGTCACGACACCATCCGGGCAGACCTGTACAGTCTTACCATCGGGTTTGCCGTCGATGACTTCCTTACGTGACTCGCACTTATGCGGAATGTAAACATCGGTGACGGCCTTGATGTAGTCGTCGTCCGGGGCTGAAATCCAGTTCACCGCAGTAGGGTCATAGGTAGTCAGGTCAGGGTTGTTCTTGAGGTTGTTAAACCCCTCAAAAGCCAAAGCAATGTTCCAGTCACCGTCACGAATGACGCCAACGATAGTTTTGCCCAGCATAGATTTTGGGCTGTCTTTCCACTCCGCAGGACCGAGAAGGGCATCCTCACCATTGGAGCGACCGACAGCACCGTAAATCTTCAACTTGACGCCAAGTTTCTCCAACTGTGGGTCGAGGTCGGCAAGCCACTGACCAGCAGAGTCCCCCATGACAAGAATGCCAACCACACCTGAGGTGCAAGTCTGGTCACCATCATGCAACTGCTTCGCACAAGCCAGAAGGTCTTTCTTCATCTGGTCGTTCGAGTCCTGCCGCGTGATGTGCAGGTTAACACCAAACTTCTCCATCAGAGAACCGGAAGTAGTGTCAGCCCCACCATTGGCGAGGAACACAGAGTTCTGCGCGTTCCACTCCCACGCCTCGATGGGGAATGCGTTCGCGGAGATATGGACTGCACTGGTAGACGGGTACGGAAGTGGGGCCACACCCTGCACCTTCGCGTCTTCCTGCTTGGGCAGGTTGACCTTTGACGCGGTAACAGACTTCAAGATGCCCGGTGTGGGGATCAGACCATGTTGCATCGCGGTCCGAAGACCGAAGACAACAACAAGGACGCCTATGATTACCAAGAATGCCTTGGCTTGTGGTTTGATTCGAGTTGCCATACGATGTTCCTCAATCCTTTCGAGATTGTACTGCGGTTGTGGTCTTTCGACCCGTTACTTGAACGGGTCGAAATCGTCGGTCTTGGTGCTGGCAGCGGCTGACGCAGCCCGTGCCACAGGGACAGAAACTCCCGGAAGCTGGATAAAGTCGGCTGCTGAAGGCTGAGAGCCAGCGGTGAGAAGCTTCTGGCTGAACTCAGCAAACTGCTGCCGTGCCAGTTCGGCGTTCGCCCCGGATTCGAGACTCTCGTCGGTCATAAGCTTGTCGGTGAAACGGCTGAACTCACGAATCTGACCCAAGGTCTGAGCGGTATCCTGCTCAAGGAACTCAAGAGCCATATCAACCATCTGCAACTGTTCAGGCTTGCCGCGAAGCAACTGCTGTCCGACACTCAAGGTGCTCTTAGCATCCAGAATCATGCTGCGTTGTTCTGCAAGGAAGTCCACCTTGAATGATGTCCGCTGAATCTTTGCGTCAGCAAGCTGCGACCAGTTTTGAAACGTGGTCAACAGATGCTTCGTATCAGCTTCCAACGCCTGAAGCTGCTTGACACCCTGCAACAGGAGACCAGCCTTTTCCGCGTTAGTCTCGGATGCAAGTTGTAGCTGCTGCTTCTGCATGGGATCAGTGAGCGCAGCCGCTCGTTGAGCCGCTTGCTGTGACATGGCGTACGCCTTCTGAGCCTCCGTGTTCTTTGCCGCGATATTACGCTGCAACCGCTCCTCGGAGCCTGAGAACCTCTCAACCGTCCCATCGAGAGTAGCCTTCTCCTTCTTCATGTCGTCAAGGTTGTTGCGAAGGATACCGATAGGGTCGATGGTAGTGTATGTCTGGGCGACCGCTCGTGAGAGACTTTGAAAAGCGTTCTTGATTACCACACGAACCATTGTAAACGGGGGTATGCCAAAAGCAACCATGGCGATGAGAACTAAAGCCCCAGCGTAGATGGATGCCAGCAAGGTGTCGGCCAGCGTGGTCAGGATAAATGGGATGATCGCTCCCCAAAAGATGAAAAGGGCGACAGCGGCAGCGGCAATGCCGAGACCGAGGAGGAATCTACCCGCCCCACCTTCCGGTCGTTCCCAAAAGGTCTTTGGTTTGAATCCCTGTGGGATTCCAGAGGTACTTGGTATGATTGACATGTGTTGCCTGTATCCCTTCTGTTGGATGGTTAGAGGTTACTTCAACATCGCAGCGTACTGAAGCTTTTGGGCATCAATTTCTGCCGCACGACGCTGAAGAGCCGAGTTGAAGCCGGAATGTGTACGAGCAGACTTTGCCTGAGCATCAGACAATTCATTCGCAACCTGCTGCTGCTCTGTTTGAAGAGAAGCAAGCTGGTTTTGAATGTCAGTGAGACGCTGAGTACGAGCGGTGATTTCTTTGGCTTCAAAAGCAGCGGCCTTCGTCTTGAAAGACTCTTCCGCTTGTGACAGTGAAGCCTTCAGAGAATCGAAGACGGCGAGGATGGCGTCTTCGCTCACATTGGCCTGAGATTTGGCAGTGGCGACAGCAGCCTTGAACAACATCTGCCGATCAGTGATGAGTCCTTGTAGGGGGACGACAAATCTCTGAATAGTCACCGCGATTTCAGATGCATCAAAGTTTGTCTTGTCTAGGAGCTTCTGATAGAACTCCTCAGCTTCAGGCCCAGCCGGTACGGCGGAGTTCACGAACGACGAGAGAGAGACGGGGGCTGCGGTCGCCGGAACAGGGGCAACTGCTGCGGTTGTATTCCCAAAACTAAAGGTAAATGGAGCCGGTGCGCTGGCAGCAGGGGTGAGTGGGATTGCTGTGGAGGTGGCGTGGGTGACCGGATCAGGGGTTTCGTCTATGTCAACGACCAGCCCCTTAAGGCCATCCAGAAAACTATGATGCTTATCGCTCATGAGTATCCCTTCCGAAGCGAAGTAGAATGAAGTGGACTTAGTGTACCACAACGCTACTCGCCCGTGTGACGCCTTAAAACAACTCAAGGCTCACAGTGCTTGTAGTGTACCAGACTCTGGAATATTTTAGCTAGTATTTTTCTTAGAAAATGTAGGCGAGGGTGAGGGTGTCTTCATCGAGCACCTTAAACTCTTGCAATTCTGCGGTTTTCGAGATAACACCGCAACGCTGCAAATATTCAAAAGGTGGGATGAAAGTTTCCAGCAAAGTGAACACCTTAGCGTAGGGAAGGAGGATACACATTTCTTCAGTGTAGGGTGGTTGAATGCCACAGGTGTGGAGTAAAAGCAGACTGCGTAAATGCTGGGGTTCGGAGGTTAAATACGAGAGGCGGACTTTAACATAGCCTAGTTTTGAAGCCGCAAGGTCTGGCTTCCTTGCCGGAGCAATAGGTCGCCCTTCAAGCGGAGACTCTGACAGTTTGATAATCGGGTTGGTAGCCAAGGAGGTCTCCTTACTGAAGAAGTATGAATCACAAATTTTAAACTCGCGATGGTCCTCCAACCAGATGGCGACCACTCCCTCGTTACGCGACTACCGAGAGGGCTCACTATGCCTAGCGTGAATAGCGTCTGGTTGGAAGGCCATGATCTATATTACTCAGTTTTAGTTGGCTTTTTCTTGAACTCAGCCTTGATTTCCGCTACATGGTCATCCAGATTGACCGAGTGTCTTAAGTAAGAGCCAAACTCCTCTGGAATCTGCATCCACCCCTGCTTTTTGGGAGTAGTGAAAGCCGCCATAGAGAAGGTAAATTCCTTAGCATACTTTTGAAGAAAGGTAAGGTAACGGGGGTTGTGGAATCCTACCAGCATTAGGTCAGAACCCGCTGGAATTTCTTTACCCATCATTTTGTGGAGGTACCAAGTAGGCTTATAGTAAACCTTATCCACCCCGGCGATTGATGCGATAGGACGCATACGGATAACATTCACATCGAAGCGTTCCAATGCAGCCGTGTATCGCTCTGCTTGCTCATCTTTAGTGGAGCCGTGCAGGACTACGGTGTGAAATTCTTCAGTATTATCGTAATAATTCCGCTTGAGATAATTCACTACATCCATCACAAAAAATTGTGTCTGGAACTTGTCACCCGAGCGAAATAAGTGACTGGCTTCGATTATGAACGTGACCATTTTGGGGCACCTACTGTGGATTTTTCTTCACAGTAAGAACCCTGAAGTTCGTTTGCAGCTTGACTTATTGCCACCAACTCGTATCTTGGTTCATCTTTAACCACATAACGTGGGGATAAGAGGACTCGGTGGGGAGATGGGGACACATAAAGTGTTTCTCGCTGTGAACCACGACATCCTTACGTTCATAACGCACCGGCCTACGAGTCAGTAACCACTTTGGGGCATACTTTTCTTTGATGAAATCCCATGCGGTAGCCGGGTACTCGTACACCGTGACTGTTTCTTTGTCGTCCTTGCGTACATTGGCTAGATAGCTGATAAACGCCATGCTTATGTACCCATCATCCAAGCAAGGATATGTCTGTACCCGCAGGGTTTGTGCGACCATAGGATAGTCAATGCGGAGTCTTTCAACAACAGCAATTTGGAGTCTGTCGATAAGGACAGACTCCATTTTGGAATTCAATATGTCCATAGAACAGTAATACTCTACCGAGAGCCCAAGCCCAACACAAAATAAAATGCGGTCTTCCACCAAGGCAGAGTCGAGGGCTTGTCAGATAGAGGTGCAAAGAATACTGACCTAGCCTTGGCATACTCTTCCTTTGAGGGGGTTACAGGCGGGGTAGCACTTGCTGCGGCCATGACCTTTACTGGCTCTTCGCTGGTACGAGTGACCTTAATATCAGGCTGGTAATTCCCCTTTTGTGATGTCTTCGGGCTACTACCAATTCGTTGCTCAGGCCAACGGTCCACGTCGGCGTTGACTGTAGCTGCCTTCATGTAATTGACGTAGATGTCAGGTTGCGGCGTTGGACGGGCTACAGTTGGGGTTGGAGCCGGGGTTTCTCCGGGCTTCCTGAATCCAACTGTGAATCCACCAATGTCGAGGGGGTTGTCGGTCGCAAGCTGGATGGGGGTTGACTTAACAACGGTGCGGGGAGCGCCCACAGGGGGTGAAGGAGGCGCTGGTGCGACTGTCGGGCGGGGCTGAAGCGCGATGGGAAGACGATAGAGGGTGGAATGGGGCTTGGAGGCTACAAACGCCTTGGGATTGATGGCATGGGGTAGCTTGGCACTACGTAGTTCCTGCTCAACGGCCAGAAGTTGACGGTCATTAAGTGTGGTCACCTGAACCCCCCGGACTGAGGTACCCAACCGCTCCGGGTACCGGCCAGCGGCGATGAACGCAATGGTGGCTGATTTCGAAGTCCGAGTGACTGCCTTGGCTCTCTCGGCATTCTCAGCTTTAACGATGTCGGTGAAGACTGGCAGTGGTTGTCCGTTCGGCACGGCCATGTAGTCTTGCAGGTCAACGTAGGTCACCTTGTATGGGTAAAACCTAACACGGTCGGGCATGACAAAATCCCCCTTCGAGAAGTGGTAAACAGTTTTCTCCGCTACGATGAACGGTATATACATCATATCCCCTGTATGGTACTCGTGACAACTACTCTTTGAGAGTTCTCCAAGTAATCCCAGCCTCTTCGAACATGGTTTTGGAGATGGAAATTGAGTTCATCCAGCGTTGTACACGTGGGTCGTTCAAATCAGGTTCAAACCCTACAACTTCTTTGATGTGGTTCTGAATCGCAAATTTGGCACACTCGTTGCAAATAGGGGGAAGAGAGAAGGCCGGGTACACGTACAGAGTGGCCCCCCGAGAGAAGAAGCGACCAGCCTTACTGATAGCGTTAACTTCAGCATGGACAACCATCGAATATTTTAGTTCCCGGTTATTGTACCGCTCCTCGGTGTCCTCGACGCCCTCAGGGAAGCCATTGTACCCAATGAACTCCTGCCGTAAGTCGTAGTTTACCAGCACAGCCCCTACCTTAGTTGAAGGGTCTTTACTCCACTCGTTGGCAATATACTTCGCCAACCCGAGGTACTTCCTGTCCCATTTCTCTGTCGGCTGCATTTATACCGCCACTGTGAAATCAGGATGATTGGGAACGAAGTCGGTTACGTATTCGCGGTCGAGGAAGTGCCGGTACGCCTTCCATCCGGTGTACTTGGCATACCGCTTGTCATCGCCAGTTGCTTGACACACATGCTCGAATGGGGACGCATGAAGCGGTACATGATAGCGAAGACGGTCATGCAGCTTGATGTCTTCAGAGAAGTCCCGAACACCTTCCTGCGTTAGATAGGACGTACGAGCACAACGGCCTGTTGAGATTTGAATGACTGCTTTACTCTCGGAATATTCCGAAGCCTCAGCTTTAGTCATAGCCATCTCTCCAGTAACAAGTGGGATGGTGAGCCACTTCTTAACGTCTTCAGCCTCACCCTCACGAATGTACGGCGTATGCCATTGACCGGGCTTAAGCACCTGAGGCGCGGACTCGAAGTAAAGCTTTTGAGCCATATATGCCTGAGTTTGAATCTCAGGCTGAGCATCGGGATGGCAACGAAGAGCGAAGTAGTTCGACCATGCATCGGCATCGCCGGTCACACAAACCGTGATCCAAGCCCAAGTCTCAGTGAGACGATTGGCAATCTGCTTATGAAGGTTGATGCCTTCACCTGTGCCTTGGCATTCATTGCAAGAAACCCAAAGGGAGGTTAGAGACGCAGCGTCGGCACCTGTAAGGGTGTCCCATCCTTTAGCCCCCTTGCAAACCTGACACTCTTTAGAAGCAAGCTCTCCCGCAATCTCAACCATCAAATCTCGGGCCTTGAGCCACAATTTTATGGCCTTCTCTTTCTTCCAATCAGCAATCTCTCTGGCGGCTTGCATCCCAGATTGGTTCTCACCCCAAAACACAGGAATGAATGGGTCTTCCTGTACCCGCTTGACAGTTACCGCGAAAGGGATGGCGCGACTGCTTGAAGCATTGCGAGAGAACGCACAGTGCGTATTGAACTCGGCATGGATGATGCGAGGGTGCGTTACTTGCATCGTCGTAAGACGCTTGCCGTTACAGATGGAATCGAGGATGACTTTGGCTTCGAACAATTTAACTCTCCAAAAATTAAAATCCCCAGTTTAACTTAAGTAGTCAGACTGGGGACTTGACTAGTTAACCGTGATGGTGCTGGTACGGTTGGAGCCGGTGCGCGTCTGCCACGAAAGCCAGCCGTTATCCTGAAGGTTACGGAGAGCACGAGCAACAGCGTGACGGCTCAACGTACCGTTGAGACGGTTGCTGATTTCGGTGGAGGAGGTGTTGAGACGGTTTCCATTGGCATTGGCTTGAACGGTAATCAGGACCGCGAACTCATTCGGGGTTAGCTGACCGTTGATGAAGGCTGTGAACGGTGTTGACTGTGGCATAAACTAAGTTCTCCTTAAACTACCATGGTTTAGAACCATGATTTCTACACTAATACTGTGGTTCTACGATACCCGATCCACTTTTCTGAATAGGTCGAGTGGGATGTGATACACCCGATCAGGAAGCTCGTCCCGGTCAGTGCGCTTTTGAGCAGAGATGGGAAAAAGACAATCATCGCTGTCCCAATTTTCAGTTATTTTACTCAAGTTAAGATACCGTGTATCCCCTTTCCAAGAGACCAACAGGAAAGCTTTAACTGCGTCCTGCTCGGCCTGCTGAATCAAGGTATCCACCTTCTCTACATCTACGGTATAAGTAGGGTAGAAGTCGTACGAGGTGTTACGGTACTTAGCATCTGACACGGCGTAGTAGGCACCGTTTCTGAATAACCGGGCATCAATTGGTGCCCGTTCTTCTTCCGCTGTTTCTACAAACTCCAAGTTGAATCGTTCGGTGAATTCTTTTAGAACCGCGTGTTGCCGTTCGCGGTCGGCCTCTGTTTCATGAATCTTGAATTGATCTGGAAATTCACTCATCGGTCATACTCCTTTTCATTACCAAACCCGGTGCTGCCACCGAGACCTTCTTCAGCACGAATCCGGTATCTCATGCTCTTGAGTCGAGCCACCACTTCTTCGTAGGGCTGGTCGAGGCAGAGAACCGCAGCGGTCAATTCACGCAAGTGAGCAACACTGAATCCCTCTGAATCCTTAACCCACTTTTCCAGTTCCTTTTTCTTGACACCCTTGGCTGTGTGGCTAAGGTAAACCAGACGTGCCTCAGGACTGGGCATCCCAATCTTGATGCGTTCATCAAAACGGGAGGGGCGATTGACGATCCGGGCTCCCAACCTTTCTGGATAATTGGTGGTAGCCACGTGGACGATGTTGTCTACTTGGTTCTCCCCATCGAGAAGGGCGAGAAGCTCGTGTTCACCATGACCGGAAATCATCTCATCAATATCTTCCGCGATGCAGACAATAGGCCGACTTGGTTCAATTCTGCGAAGAGCGGCAAGACCCTTTGAAGTCAGACCGGGGTTCTCACAAAGAATGACAAGTCCACCTTCATTAAGCAGGTCGCGGCTTAGCATAGTAACCGTGGCCGTCTTACCCCCACCGGGAGGCCCCCATAGCAATATGCCACGCTTGTAGAGATAGCCATACTCTTGATAACGAGCACGACGCTTCCAGAACCTACGCATACCCTCCAACACCCTTTCGTTAGCTGTGTCAGGAAGATTGATAAGGTCGTCGGTGAGTACATTGACCTTATGGAAGTAGATACCCCATTGGTCTTTGCTGATGGTGTAAACACCTGAGTCCAACTTATCCTGTGTCGGACCGGCTGGGCGGAAGCATTCGTTAGGCTCGACTGTCCACTGGCGAAACTCTTCGGTGCGACGGCCTTCGGTGCTATCAGGTGTGACGGCGGTTGTGGCGCACTCATCTTCACTGCAAAGCTCCATTGCGTTTTTGCTCATATGGCTAGTTCTTTGACCAGCAGCCAATACTGAGTTCAACTCATCATCTTCAGTCATTAAATACCCTCATATCTTCAGTAATACTGAACTTTTAACCGCGTGCTTTGTAGGCATCAAGCAATTCTTGAAGGTGGGCTCCCCGCTCGAAGAACTTGGCAATGTCCTCAATGACTTCCTCCGGGTACTTCTTCTGCTTAAGAAGGATGTACATAAAACCAAAGTCCCTTATATCCAGCTTGGGGTTGCTATCAAGATAGGCCATGACATGGCTGCGAAATTCTTCCTTGTGGACGGGCCGCGCATCGACTAACTCCACCGAAGATATGCGTGTTGCCGCCCAAACGTCGATAACAAACTGCAAGGAGATTTTGTATTTTTCGAGGTCGGGGTTACGTTCAATGAGCAGCTTTTTCTTTGTCATTGGGTAAGGTAGACTTCAGTGACAACAAACGCATGAGCGCACTCTCCCTTGGAGAAGGAACGAGCCATTTGAATGAGCCAGCGGAGGTTGGGGATAATTTCATCACGCTTGAGTTCCATCACGTAGTCCACATCCCACAACGTGATTTCCTCATCGGTCGTGGTCTCTACCTTGTGGTAGTCTTCCGCAACAGCATAGAAGAAAGCTACAGTACCCCAAGCCCCATTCAGAGAACAAAAGCGGGTCCACTTCGGGACTTCCTTGCCAGTCTCTTCACGAAACTCCCGCACCATGGCATCATGGAAAGTTTCACCTTCCTCAACCTTGCCACCAACGCCGTTGAATCTACCGGCTTGCCATTCGGGGTGCTTCTTCTCAACGAGAACAAGCTGACCTAAACTTGGACTGAACAAGAACCCTACTACATAATCCTTCATGCCTACCTAATACTTCAGCCAGTCCCTAATTTTCGAGACTGGCTGAAGGTTTTTACTTAAAGCAACTGCAAAGCTGTACCGCAAACCCCACAGAACTTAAAGGTGGCCTTGTTTACCTTACCACAGGTAGTGCATACCGGCTTCTGTTGTACAGTAACCGGACGGGCAACGAGCACATTGTTGCCAACCTTACCCACCAACTTAAGTATGATGACGTGAGAGGTGTCTTCGGTAGCGAACCACTCGCCCCATCCAAACTTCTGATTGGACTCACTACCAGCAACCGTGATACCCGCCTCGTTCAGGTCGAGGGACTCCTGCTTCATCATCATGTTCATCTGCTGTGCCTGTACACTACGTGACTGCCCAGAAGGGCCGGATGAGGAGCCCTTAATACGTGCGGAGCGAAGCGTGTTGGCACCGAAGTTGGCTTCGCAAGTGTTGATGTTTCCTAGAGTCTGCCCCCCTTGAAGACTACCGCAAGTGTTAGTAAAGGTGGTGTAGTATGGATACGAGTTCGTAACCTCGAACTTGTACTCCACGCGGATAAGACCGTCATCAATACCGATACCACCCTTGTACTCTTCAATCTGGGCCGTGCGTTCAATAAACTTGAGCCGGTTACCCTTGTCGAAATTCCCGTTGCGGATGAAACGTTCCAGTTCCAATGTTTGGTTGGCACCGATGATGACCCAGCCATCTGCTACATCACTCAAATTCTGTCCGTCAATCGACACACGTACAATTGCGCGAACCGAGTTCTGGTTCTTGAGGTAAATGCTGTATTCCGACCCGAACGGGAGGGTTACAACTTCTTTATTTTCACGAAGGATTTTGCTACCGACTTTAACGGTAGCGACGAAGTTATGGCTGTATGCCATCATTTATTTCTCCTTGTTATAGGTCACCGACTAAGACCTCAGTTGCTTAAAGTCGGTTGGATTTGAAGTACAGTATTTGGGTACTGTGCTTCTCTACTTAATACGGAGAAATTGGTGTTTTTGAAATAGCTTATTTTTTACGGTTTCTCATCTCTTCGAGGAATTCTTCCATCTTCCGGGTGGAATCCTCCACTCTCTTGCGTGTGGCATCCACCTCCGACTCCAATGAAGGAGGATTGGGGCCACTCAGGCCATCCAAAACGAATTCGAAGATGTTGCGACGTGTCGAATCTTGTTGATAGAAAAGGTTAGCCACCCGTTCAGAAGAAACCACACCGATAGGGTTTCCAAGGTTCTTAAATGTAATCGGTCGGTCGGATTCAAATAGGACGTAGACTACAGCCCCTGCTTGTTTCAGGAATTTGGACGAGAACTTCATGTGCTGACTCCCTACAAAGGTCTTGTAAAGAGGAAATTTTGCTAAAGCACATTAACAACAGTGACATCACCCTCATGGGTGACCTCTCCTGAAAGCTCTACCCACGCCCGAGGGTTCTGCTTTTTACCCGGCTGGAAAACAGTTCTAGCAATCAGCTTGCCTTTATGTCTAATTTCCACGACTTCAGACATATTGCAACTCTTGGAAGTGTGCGCCGACCAGACCCGAATGTCTTTCCGCTGCATGTTGATTCGATTAAAATGTACTTTAACTTTCACAAGCGGCCTCGAAGTTCATAACCCATAGGAGTACAAGGGCACTTTAGTAAGTGCCGTTCTCGATTATCATCAGCCAAGATTGATTGCCGAACTTCACACTCTGGAGAAGTATGCATCTTAAGTAGGTTGACGTTAACGGTATTGTTCAGCTTGTGCTTCGGTGGTGTATAACCATAAGAAGAATCATAAGGCCACACCCTGAGCCACTGTTTGCAGGAGTTTATCACACGTGGGTTGGGGAGAATAGCGGGACGGCAGAGTTTAACATAGTCCATAATCTTATCCATGTCATCGAGCGGAGGGGTAAACCCCTCGGCACCTATGCCGCTGTAATACAGGAAGCTGGTAACAATGCTGGGCGACCGACTGAGACCGGCTGCACAATTGACCAAAATTGTCATGTTCTTTTCCCAGCAAAACTTCAAAAACGCCATGCACTCAGCGAATTTAGCCGGGGGGACTTCATGTCCATCCGGGAAGGGCACACGGAGGTACAGAATGTCAGGGTTTTTGTCGTAGTCATTTTCAGTTGAAACATCCAGCACTGCTGTGATCCCAAGGGGGTTAGCCTCTGCCAGCTTTACGGTCTGGTAGATGTTGCCAAGGTAAATGGCACCTCGGCCAATTTCACGGAAGTCTATAATCTTGCTAATTTCAAGTCGGGCGTACCATTGCATCTCTTCTTCTTCCTCTTCTTGTCCAAGAAAATCATCGTAATCATCGAATTCCTCAGATATACTACGAATGTAAACCATAGTACCCCCTCTTGTAGTATATACTAGTGAACAGGCAGGTCGGCGAAAGCCATGATGTGAGGTCCATCCTCATCAAGAAAAACCGCCACGTGCTCCCGGTCGAGAGCGCCGTTAGACTTGATGACCGGACTGATGGATAGAAGCTGGGGCTCCCCCTCTGCACTCAACCGGATAAAAGACTTAGATAACAGCGCCAACCCTTCGAGCATTAGAACCCCCGGAACAGACGAAGACGAAGTAAGGTATCAGCGTTAACTGGAGACACCCCATCCAAAAACATATCCTTAGCTACGTATGCCAGCTTTGGCTTATTCCCTTTGCGAATCTCCTCGGCGGCAAGCTTAAGTACAAGATTCTTAGCTACGGTCGCACCTTTCTCCTTCGAGAAGTCTCTCCAATTATACAACTTTCTGTTGACTAGAGCTACACGGGCGGCACTGATCAAGTTCTTATCTAAAGTCAACGGAACTTCAAGAGTACCGGCTGCTCGTTCCCCTGCCTGAAGATCGGAGACGTAAAGTGTAAATTTCCTATTTTGATGCCGTTCCAGAACTATCTGTTCCTGCCGGGAGTTGTCCCAGCGAACCTCAAGCGTCTCATCTGGGGAGATGTTGACCATGGAAGGTTCGAGTTCCTGTAAGGAAGGGCACGCCGAAGACAGTTCTTTGTTGACTACAATCTGAACCATTTACTATACCTATGGAATCCATAGTGGTAAAACGGCCACCAGTGGATAGTTAGTGTAAAACAACAGGGCTACAGTGTTGTCGCACTCGGCATGGTCGTTTACAACATACCCACCAACCTCTTTGTTGTAAAGCCCGACAACGAGGGCTGGAAACACAAGCTGTAGGTTGTCTTTATCACGATGATAGTCTGAAACACAGATAAACACCATTTACCACCTACGTTCCTTCCCTTTATTGTGCCAAAGACGGGCTGAGAAAATATCACAGCAATGACAGAACGCCGCAAGCGTTCCCATCTTCCGCTCTGTGCTGGAGTAGTCATGCTCCCCCTCAACGTAACATATAGCATTGCTCTGCTCATCGGTGAGCGCAATCTGGCTCTGCTGAATGAAGGTGTCACGAAACAGACGACGGGCTTCCTTGGTCGGCCAGACGCTAATGCCTTTGAATGGTTTTTCAATGTCGTGTAGAAACATCACCACAAGGGCGTCCTCCAAACTAAAAGGGAAGGGTCGAGGGCTGGTTTCATACAACCAACACGCGATGTTCATTGTTTCTACGATATGGTCGAGGTACCCACCCTTCCACGCCTGATGGTTATGCGATGAACCGGCTGCATCCTTGCATATTTCAGATTCAAGGAACTCTTGCAGCTTACCCGAAACCTCAGGCATTCTATCCAACAGTTCATTCAAGTTACGGTATAAGGGTGTAGCCGCGTCAGCAATCTTATTCAAAAGCAGCCTCCCGGATCATTGACACAATGCCGTCCATTAGATAAAGCACGACGCTCAAGCTCATCGAAGAAAGCAATCAAGGTGAGATATTCTTCGGTTGTCAACGGTTCACCTCGACAGATTTTACTTGTATTCCGAAGTACATCTTTCCAGTGTTCCTCGTATGACCAATGCTGCACAAAGTCGTATAGTTCAGCCCCAACGAAATCCCAATCGAACCCATCTTTTATCGTATTGGGATGCAAACACCGTGCAAATGTGGTCATGATGATGGAGAACTCATTCCTCATCTCCATAGTGACTGGGAACAACTTCAGTTGTGGCTCATCCTTCGGCTCGACTACCTCAATGAGAGCATCGGTAAGGCTACGAATCTTTAAAGCAAGCCCCAACCATGGATACCCGCGACCAAACATTAGAGTTCATCCTCATCCAAGAGCATCAACCTCTTACGTGGATTTGTCGGGGCCGGGTTTGCAAGCGGGTCAGGATCATTGAGGAAACCCTCAATATCTTCCACAAGCTTGCTAGTCAATACCTTACCTGTGATTGGTTTAAAATTTGCAGTCTTCAACTCACCGAGACTTGCCTCTTCCATCAACTTGGTTGCCTCCTGCATTGAGTGAGGAGGGCTATCCTGAACATCTTCAATGATGATTGACTTGGTCGGCTTAAGAAGCTGGTCGGCAAAATCACTGAAGCTCCACGTCGTATTAAGCAATGCTGCTGTTTTCTGACGATCAGCTTCAGCTTTGGCCTGATGAGCCTCCTCTGCCTCAGCCCTAGTCTCCTCATTCATCTTACGGGCAATCTCCCCAATGGCAGCTAATCCTTCAGCATCAGGCGTTATCTCAACCCAGTCAACATCAGCCTCAACTATTACCGACTCAGTTGGCTCAGAAGGGATGTCGTAGTCAAGGCCAGCAACATCCAGCTTTGGCATCTTGATAGGACGCGACGGTTGAACAGCCTCCGGCTGTTCATAGTCGAAAGCAACTTCATCAGGAGGGAGAGACCCACCTACTACAGGTCGTATCTCGCCATCGTCATCAATGAACGTTACAGGCTGAGGGTCGCCATGTTTAACGAACGTTCCCTTGATTTCTTGAGGCCGTTTAATGCTTGCTCCAAAACGAACCTCTTTACTGTGAAGGCTGACAAAGCTGGGGATTTCTCCATCGTCCCCTTCTACTGGAGCCTTCAGCAACAAACTGGGCTCATCATCCAACCCAATAGCCCCATTAGACTGCGGTGAGTTCCACAGTAACCCTACTTGATCTTTACCCAATGCATACGCCTCAGCAGCCGATACTTTGCTCAACTTGATTTCGGCTTCAAGCAGTTTAAGCTCACAAAGCATTGATACAGCGGCATTGTCGAGATTATCCATCACACGAGAGTATTCACCAGCGGCGATAGCTTCAATCCCCTTTGGAGTCATTTTCATGTTGGGGACGTTTGCTGTATGGATGGCAACAGGAAATCCCAAAGCGAAGTAGGCTACAAACTGAGACTGTTGATTCTTCATCACAGTTACAGCAGCCATCAACCGTGATTTGATCTTTATCAGCTTACGAGCTACACGATCATGCGTTGCGTTAATTTCCTCCAACGCATGGAGAAGCTGCCGTTGATACACCGACTCGGTACCGGCAGGGACATCTGTTTGCAACTCAAGAGTGGGGAGGTTCTTCACCTCATCTTGAATGCGGAGCATAGCGGTGTCCCAATCAATAAGCTCTCCATCAGAATCGCGGGATAGTTTATCCCTTAACTCAAACACAAACTTTAAAAAAGGAGAACCGCCGAGGATATTCTCTGCGGTGAATAGGTTCAAAATATCATCCCTGCTGTTGTTCTGGTCCGTCATGATTTTTCAAATATCTCCGAGTGCTCTCGATACGAGAGGTTACTTTTGCCAGTGTTTCTGAAAATTCGACGGCGGTAATTTTTCCAGTAGCATAGCGGCTACCAAATAGAGTACGCCACGCGGCAAAATACATATCCAAGCCATCGGCTACAACGTCGATGAGTTGGTCAAAGGGTAGACCCGGTTCGGAGTAGCGGCCTTGCATATTCATAAAGCAGGATTCGCCCTTACCATAGTCCTTGTCGCCCATATCCACACTGACGGTTACACCACTGATGATCGGCTTCATATCCTTCAATACTCTTTCGGTACCGCAACTCGTTGACAATCTTTGCCGCAGGTACGACAGATGTGAAGGACAGTTTCACTCATGTACGTTTGCAAAACCCGTTGCTCAACGAAAGCGCCACAACAGGATGACACTCCGCCGACAACCGGATCACCAACTAGCTGACGCCACTTAGTCTCCTGCTCCGGGGTGAGGTGCTGACAGCACCATTCACAGTGAGGGTCTTTATCCATGCCTTCACACCCGCACGGGATGGAGTCGCTGCACTTGCAGTATTCGTCGCAGTTGCATTCAGTGTCTTTTAAGGCCATTACCAACCCCACTTGAACAAAGCGGCACCACAGAAGAACCCCCAAGACATCATCCAGACTTCGCTGAGAGTGACAGAAGTCTTCGCCTTGAATACCTTGGTAGCAATCAGGTGGTAGGCTAGAAAGCCAAGGTTGATACCAAGGATTTTGAAAATCACGGCTGACCAACTTACATCATGAACCATACTATAGCTCCTCAAGAGAGCCCCATTTGGAGGTTGTATCCAAGGGCTCGTCCTTCTTTTTAGTACCCGCTTTCTTTCCTTTTTGAAAGATCATTTGATAGTCTTTGTTGCCACGGGCCTTCTCAATCTGGCTACCTTCTAGGAAGGTCTTAACTCCAATGGACTTCACATGAGCCTTGAGCAGAGATATGTACTCCTCATCCGAGTTGCCAGCCTCCATACCAGAGTCAAGGTCAAGAAAAGCGTTGTCATCAAGGATACCAGCACTGTGGCTTTCCCCGAGGATTTTTTCAAAAACACCCTTTTTACCTTTGAGAGTTTCGATAGCATACTCATCGACCGTACCCTTCGCCACAAGAATGTGTAGAGTACAGGCGGAGTGAGGGGAGGCCATACGAACCATACGACCCACAAGCTGAATAAGGTCACCCCACGACCATGGCAAATCAAGGCAGACTAAATGAGCGGCCTGTTGAAGGTTGATGCCTTCGATGCCAGCGGCGTTAATAACAATTAGGCTATGGTCGGGGCTTCCTTGAAACAGCCGTTTATTGTCATTCCGCTGCTTCTCATTCTCATTGCCGGTGATGCGGAGAAACTTACGGTTGGTGAAGTGCCCATCTTTGGTTAACTTCTCCAGCCGGTCGATCCACATTTTATACTTTGTGAAAACGATGACCTTTTCACCTGCGAGGTCACCATCCAGCATGTCCAGCAATGCCTCTTCCTTGGGGCTCAGCTTGGTCGTGTAGAAGTCCTTGAGATTGGCGGGGTCTAGGAGGCCCGGATGGTTCGCGACAAGCTGCTGTACGCTCAACTGGGTCATCATGTTGGTTACATCACGTTCGCACTCGTGAAGGTCACCAGAAGCATCCTTAATGAGCGCCGGGGGCAGGATAAACACCCCATTCTTGATGTCCTCAAGAAGATCAATCTGCTGGTCGGTAAGGTCGAGTGGGTGGTATACAGTCGAGAGACGGGGCAGGGGCTCCTTCACCTGACGCTGGCTACGGCCAAGAAAGAAGGGACGAATACCCGCCTTGAACTTGGGGATGTTCTGATAGCCGACGAGCACCATCTTCTTACGGCCAGCCCCGATGTACTGAGGACGCATAATGCAAAACTCTTCCACAAACTCAGGCATCAAACCAAAGGGGCAAATGCCAAGAGCCGTTGCGACAGCATAGAATTCGTTGAGGGAATTCTTCATGACTGTAGCCGTCAACCCCCACACCCTGTCAGCCTGACGAGATATGCTGAAAACAAGATTACGGATGGCGGTTCCTGTGCCTTTGAACTTGTGGCACTCATCAAAGACAAGGATCAACCGTTCCTTATTCTTCTTGAATATATTAGTAAAGAATCTTACATCCTGACTTTCAAGTTCCTTCCCATTCTTAACCGGGTTGCCTTCAGAATCAAACTGCCCCTTAACTTTCTTACGGGTGCCTTTGATGGAATCATACTTAACAATCATCACGTCCTTCTTGTCCCCGCTGAAGAAACGTTCCATCTGAGCGTACCGGGCCTCGGATGATCCCAGCCCTTGGTATTTATCCTTCATGACGAACGGGCGTAGATGACTGAAACGTAGGAACTCGTCTCTCCACTGGTACGTGTTATGTGTGACGATGTGCCCGTCAGTTACGTACAGCCCGCGTTTTGCTGATGTGCTAATGCATTGAACGGTCTTCCTGCCGAGTAGCTCCACACTCTTTATAGAGCGGCACAGTTTGGGTAGGCTCCACTTGCTGGCCTTACGTGTAAGGTAGAAAGGGTTGAAAGGAGTTTGAATGGTCACAACCCATTTCGGGTAAGCACTTAAAATGAGTTGGGGTTTGCCTCTAACTTCAGTTTTGCTTACTTTGGGGGTCTGAGGAGTTGGTTGTATAGCTACAATCCCACCTAGTGAGCGTGCAAGGGAAACTACATCATCCCTAAGCCCCACTGAAGTGGTATGAAAAGTACATTGCCCTGAATCGCTGCACGACCCATCCGAATCCATTAAACCCCTGAGTAGTCCAATTCGATTCTCCACCGAGCTTCTAAGGTAACTTTCAGGTATGCGCTTATTTGGAGATTTATGCCCGAAGACGCCAATCTCTTTTAGAGAGTCCATGAAACCATTCATCCCCCCACAGTTGGATTGAACGATAGCGTACTGGCCTGAACCTCGCTCGGTTATGTAGTAAGGAGAGGGTAGTTCATCGGCTACCCGCGTTGGAATTTCCCTGTCTTCTGAGTAGAATATCGCTCCGTGGCGTAATGACCCATCTCCCAAAAGAATACCCAATGTATAGGCCGGAACGGGGGTATTTCCAATACTTGAAAATTCAACCGGAGAGGTAATCGGTAACCTGTAGCTATAAGCCGGAGCAGCTTTACCATACTTATAGGTGACGCCGTGCTTCAGTATCTCTTTCAGGCTTATCGTCTTAAATCTACCCGACCTCCTCAGATGGAGGGTCTGAACTTCCCAGAGGTGATCGGCGCAGCATTCCGTGGACTCACCATCAGTGGTCGTGACACGGTACACATCTTTCTCGCCTTGAGGATGGACTCCCAAGACATGGGAAATACCTCCATCTGGGTCTACTAGGCGAGAGCCCACCGCCATGTCTCCCATGGACTTCCATCCTTCAGGGGTCAATATCTTAGCGTCCAAAGGCTGTGCTGTACTCTTGGTCGTAACGATAACTACCTTATAGTCGGGCTTACGTTGCTTTAGCCACGCGGCGGCGGCAATACAGTCTAAACTTTTACCAAGTCCAACAGCATCCCCATTGATGAATTTATTCATCCGGGTTAGATGGTGAATCATTTGTAACTGGTATTGACGTAAATCAAGTGGGACGCCTGAGTCACAGTCGTTGTCGATGTCCCAAATTGTCTTGCGAAGGAGGTCAGGCCATTTAAAGGGGATGGGGTTGTGGATCACCCCAGCGTCATCCCGCTGAATGTCCCACTTACGAACTGCAAAAAGCCTCTCCAGTGTCTCCGGGTTAAGTCCCTTCAAAGTAGTGTAAGTAGTTATAAGGGGACACTGGACGGGCTCTTCGCTCATTTACTCTAATACTTCATTATCATTAACCTCAATGATGGTGATGTCACCCTCGTCAAACATGTTATTCAACATATCGGGCCAACTTTCAGGCTCTTGGTCGATGTCAACAAGTTCACTGTCCAGCGAATGGGTATTCATCTAGCACCACCAATTCTCTGCACTGTGACAAGCTCTTCGTCCAACCTAGCGATTTCCTCTTCAAAGGCAATCGGCACCAGTCTTTCTATGATTGACTGAAATAACTTAGTATTCCCCGTATCCCATTCCTCAGAAAGGTTTTTAATCGCCTCATCTAACTCGGCTAACCCTTCTTTAGTGGCATGTTGAGAAATTTGATAAACCACACTGCGTTCACGGAACTCCTTGAGTTCCGCCTCGGTAGGCGGGGCGACAGGTTCAGGCTCAGCACCGGGAGCTACAACCACGATGCTACGCATGTTGGAGGATGAGTATACGGTAAGAGGGAGTGTAGACTCCTCCGGCTTGTCTGAGAAGTCTAACCCCACTATTGGGTGGTCAAGGTATAGTTGCTTGGCTTTTTCACTGAGTTCCATACTATTCCTCCTCCTCCGGCGTGCGGTTGACCTTATTCATTTCCCTACGGAATTCCTTCTTAATCAGAGACTTTACAGCCTCCCGTTGAGAATCATTGGAGATAGCAGCTTCGAGTACAGTGAGTACCCGACCTTCTACACTCTTCAAATACTGAAGTGAGCCCTTATCGGCGGCTTGTTTATTCGCATCAGCCGTTCGTGCTGTGCGACTTTTTTCCAAATTCTGTAACACCATATCCTCCATCTCTTTGACTGTGGGGTCGAAGAACTCTTCTTCTGGTTCGTCTTCTTCTGAGGGTTCGAAGGACACTTCCAAGGGTGGTTCTGGTACATACGCACCGTCATCATCAAGAACTATCTCAAGAAGCTGTTCAATGGGGTTTAATGCTTCGGGCTGAACCATCTCAGTCACAGGTTCAAGAAGTTCAATGAAAACATCGTTTTCTAGTTCTTCCAGAAAAGAGTGTCTATTTTGAATTTGAAGGGGGACGGAAATGTTTTTAGCAATGACTCTAAAGATGGTGGTGGGCGCTTCTTCTGGAAGCGTAAATACGTCTTCTAAAGACACAAATCCTGTATCACTCATACTATCCTCTTTTACTAGCACCAAAGGTGCTTTGTTAACTAGGAGCAGTTACGAATGCCCCACTGTAAAGAGTGTATGATATTGGCAAACTTATGGTTTTGATTATCGCCCGTCTGAAAGTTGCTTTGGAGCATAGCGAATTCGAGTGACAATATCTAGCATCCAGTCGGTAGGTTGCACAAGAAATTCCATGGAAAGATTAAGGCAGTAGAAGAGAATCGGACCGAGGCCAGCCGGGGTTTGATATGCCCACTCAAAGAATACCGCAGGAGCAATGTCTATTTGGAGGTCGGACATGTAGAAGACTTGCGGTTCAATATTCGTCCACTTGCAACTGGAAAAAGTGGTGTGGATAAGTTCGCTAGTCCCTACCTGCTCGATGCTGGTGGGAAAAATGAGTCTATCTTCCATCAGAGGTCTCCCCTATTAAAGAGACCACGTAATCACATTACTATTCGTCCTCGTCTTCAAACGCCTCAGGGTGGCGCTCTTCGTAGTCGAAGTCTTCCTCGTACTCATCGTCACGGCTGCGTTTGCGGCGACGACGGCCTTCTACGACATGGCCGTTCTCATCAACGTCAAGTTCCCTCAACGTCTCTTCGTCATCCTCTTCATCTCGGTCGAGGTCGTCATCAAAATCTTCGTCGTCGTATATGCCCATAGTGGTAACCTCCTAGCTTCTGCTATAAGAAGTCATAGTTGAAAACTAGGAATGCTGCCAATCATTTCGAGTAGCTGGGCTATAGATGAGGGTTTCCATTTCCTACGTCGGTCAGAACGAGACTCCAGTGCGAAGCTGTCATCAATAGAAAATCTCCCCAAGATCGGGTCTTCGATGACAATCTCCCAATCACCTGTTGGTGACCCGGAAACCATCTTCCTTCTAACCTTCAAGCTGTCGATTTCGATTTCGTTAACTCGCAAGTATAGTGTAGCCATGTATCATCCCTCTACAAAAGATACTCACAAGCGAACAAATTCAGCGGTTACTTTTAGTTTTTCTTTAAGCACTGGGAGATGAGAGTTGAACCAGCGACTCGTCTTGCCGGGTACCTTATCAGCCTCTGCCTTGAGGTCGAATAGGGACTTAGGTAGCCAGTCGGAAGCTGTAGCTTTTTTATGGTCGTTGATGGTTTTCAGGGCCTGTCGCTTCAGCTTACGCCACTCCCGGCGACGGTAGGCTACATCTCCAATAGCGTTGAAGACCTTCACATCACTCTTAACACCGTCATCGAAGGCACCTAAGAGTGTCCTAGCTGCAACAAGGCGAGTGTGTACTTCCGAGTTCCATTTCTGGAAAACAGGGAAGCAACACTCGCCAGACGGAACAGAGCGGCCTTGTGGTGGGCACAAGGTGTAGACGTTGCGGATTTCACGTCCGCATAGGGCGCACTTCGCAATGGTAGCCGACCGATAAAACTGGCCTCTAAAAGAGAAGCTTGCAGGGTCGCCGAACCGCTCCGATAACACACGTCTACTAACCATACCTGTAGTATACAAAACAGGAATAGCTTTCGGCTAGTTTATTTGCTGGTTGAGGGGGTGCTCTTAAACAACGAAGCACAGATGAACAGCAAAGCCCATGTCTGCCAGAAACCAAGTTTCGCCACCCCGAACAGAGCAATCAGCACTGAAGGGAGGAAAAGCCAGTTGATGAGCGCCATAACAGGCCACGTAATCAGGATCGTAATAAAGGCCACCACAAGGATGGCAAGCACTGCGATACCCACAACACCCGGTAAACTACCCGGTTTATAGTCATCTAAACTCATAAAACACCTCTGCCCCCTTAATACTCGGAACAGAGGTGTTTTTTACATCCTTCCCATCAATAAATCGGACGCGGTCTTGACTGCTTCTCGGAATCCATACACAGTAACGGTGACTTTGCCGAACTTTACATCCCACACGTGGTACGCCCGGTCCCACCCCGGCTTGCGAGCCATGTAGTCTCTTAGTTCAGGCTTGACTATCCGGGGTCTACCAGTCTTCCTCATCGTAGTCATCATCGGCCTCTCCATCTTCCGTTTCATCGAGGGGTTCTGCTCCCATCAACTGCATAGAGCTAATGACAATACCATGGTGCTTAGTGAACTCCATGATATTACCAAATACCTTCTCTCTGTCTGTAGCTAACCGAGGGACAGAATCGTCGCGAGAGACCTTACACTGATTAGCCCACATAATGGCTCTACCGGCACACTCCGGGGCGTCTGGCCGTGTCATAGTGATGTGGCAGGGAAAGTGCCCCTCGTGGGCAGCGTTTACAGCGAAGTGCTGCGGTTGGTTGGAACCCAGCCAACCCGAAGGAGCGATACGACGGAAGGGGCATTCCTTGCAAGGCTGTGTATGCTGTTTCATCGACGTTTCCTTTCAAAGTCTCGCTTTTCTTTCAGGTAGTCTTTGTACCACACCTTCATGGCCGGATTGGTCTTGCTACGTTCCTTCATCCCGGCTGCAACAAAAGCCGACAAATCTATCCGGTCGTTCACTTGTGTCAACCATGGAAACTTAGCGGTCACAACCGACCACGGTGCCCGGTAGCTTGGAGAAGCGTCGTAAGGGTTGCCCCTACCGGCCTCCAGTTCCGCTGTACGCCATTCCCACATGTCCAACCACCACTTGGCTACCTCTTCAAGAGAGGTACGCTCTAGGATGGGCTCCATGCGAGATTTCCATTCCCTTACTTCCGCGTCATTCATACTTGGACATTTCTTTGCACGTGGGGCAGAGGTCGATAAACGTGCCATCCACATCCACCTTCTTGTAGACCCAACCTCGGCTCTTGAACTCAGCCCGTAGTGACTTCGCGGTATCCAAGTCCCTGTAGCGAAGACCAGAGCCCTCGGTACATTCCTCACACGTAATTTCAATCCACACGATGATTGCCATGTTAGTAACTCGCCACGGTGCCGGAGAGAAGTTCGAGATACCACGCACCACTGTCGTGGTCTTCATTGGCGATGTCAGTTTCAGCCGCTACATCGAACAACACCTTGATTTTCTTGAAGTAATCAGCGATGTGGGCAAGGTGCTGTTCTTGCGTCAGATTGGGGTCGCCGCCGTAATGCCGAAGGTTGAATGAATACTGGTAGGCAAAGTAGTGAGGCACCGCAAAGTTGCGAATGATGACCTCGGTCTGTTCCGGGGTGAGAGTCTCGATGCCGAGCGGACCCATTCTTCGCTTGTGATAGGTCAGTACATCCCTCATCGTCCGCAGGACTGCGTAGAAGGTGCTGCCGAAATCATTGTCCCCAAGGATAATCGCAACAGTTCTCACTTTGCCTCCACAGTCTTGATGATGGCGTCAATGAAGTCTGCCCGTCCGGGAGCCTCGGTCTTCATGGTGAAGGACTTCAACTTGCCGCTATCCACCAACTTTTGCAGCCGTGCCTTGGCCGACATCCGCTCGTCATAGGTCATCATCAGAAAAAACTCGGGCTGGTAGCCGTCCGTATCCTTCGGCATATCCAGAAGCAGCCGATGAAACTGCTTAATGTCCTTGATGTGCTGTGGAGCACGAGCTTCAATATCGTCCACCGTCCAGTTCGGCGGCAGGTTACTCAAGTCCCACTCCTCTTCGTCTTTCTTCTTTTTTCGAATCATTGCTCATCTCCTCGACACGTCGGGCACCAGTCTTCCGGGTGCGATAACCATTCCTCGGCCAACTTGCGCGTTGCGTGATGGACGCAACCACCATGGTCTTCGCAAACTGTCATGTAACGACCATCCAAATGGCTCTTGCCCATATCCTCGATATAGACCTGAGTGCCGGTGGAACGTGCCTTGCGTGAGCCCCGTATCACTTTACCCTCTCCACGCCAGAAGGGTGTTGGGCTCCAGCCAGTAAGTTTTGTTGTGAGTGGTAATACCAAACAGGCCACCCTTGGTTTGAATGTCCACGTCATACACGGCGATAAATGGGTGGACGCCAAACTCCACAGCATCCAAACTGATGAGATAAGGCTCCCGACCAGCATTGATGTTCTGACTCGCGGCGTTATCAGTTGAGGGGTGAATTCCCGCCTCATGATACTCCGCCACAGTAGAGTGGTGCTTGAGATTCACACCGGGCTCACTCTGGAGCATCGGCACGTTGGTGGTGGAAGCGAGTTGCGACTGCAAAGTGTCCATAAAATTCTCCTTAGCGTTGACGGGTTGCCACAGCCATTGCGAGGGTTAGTTGGTTGAAGACATAAATGGCATCACTGGCCGCATCCTTACCACACGCGGAGTAAAATTCCACTGTCACCCGGTGGGGCGCGTTGGGCTCACCTTTCGCGACCATGACAAGACCTCGTGAGGTGCCCTGTACCCAAAGTTCAAAGCTGCCTGACTTATCTTTCAGTCTGAGTTTCTGTGCCATGATGGCTCCTTAGCCGAGTAATGCGTACGCGGTGCCGCGTACGTGAGGGTGATTGTGATAGTCAGAACCGAGAGAGGTTTCAAGTTCCCAACGGATTTGGTCGTGCTCACAATCGTTCTGCTCGTAGGCCAGAGAGCCATAGACACAACGCCAGAGCGGCCAGATGGTCACAGCCGGGGCGAGTAGTTGGAAGACCTCTTCGGCCTTAGCCTGTGTGCGTTCCCAGCCCCAGCGATACAGATGACCGGCCTCGTCGGCGGCGACCATAAAATAGCGGGTCTCGTAGACTTCACCACGAGGGTTGTCCATGTCGGCGTACTCAGGGTCGCGACGGGCGACAATCTCCTCCGAGTCAACGTAGAAGGTGTATTTGACGCTAGGTGTGGGGGTGGGGGTGACAGCCATAAGGTCAGCCACTTGGAAGTAGCGTTCGGCGGCGAGGTAGTTGATGTCACACTGATAATATCCCATACCTGTAGTATACCTGCCTTCCATCTGTTTTGGATAGTTTTTGAGAAAAAATTTGGGCTGACCGAAGCCAGCCCAAGGAAATTACCGCAGGGAGAGAGACGAGGAGAACGATTCGACCGAGGTGTTTTCCTTGCGAATCTGCAAGGAGCAAGCCGCCGACACCACGTTGATAAACACCAGCACACCCAAGGAAAGGTAAGTCAGTTCCTTGATGTGGACGAAGGTAAGGATGCCCTCCATGAGAAGAGTGAATCCAGCGGCCTTTACCTTGCTGCCGAAGGCTGCGGTCGCCCAGTTGAACACGGTCGGGGCCGAGTACAGAAGGCCACCAGCCACCAAAAGCCAGAGCATTGGGTAGGTCGCAACGCCCAGCGGGTGGTGGATGATGACGTAGGTAGAAATTGGAATTGCACCACCGAGGACGGAGCCGACTACCGCAGCCAGACGAGCACCGGGCATGAAGGCACGACGAACCTGCTGAATAACCGTCAGCCGCTGAAACTGCTCATAGCTGAGGGTCTTGGCGGGAGCGGACTTGGTCGTCTTGCTGACCGTCTTGCTCTTGCGGGGGCTGGACTTCGCTACGCTGCGCTCACGGGGGAAGGTTACGGGGCTGGTTGCCATGTCAGTATATCTCCTCATTCACAGTATACCGAGGAGACCACTGTTTTGGATAGTTTTTAAGAAATTTTTTTAAGAAAAAACACCTTCGCAAAAATAGGCAACCTTAGGGACAGCTTTAGCCGGTCGAAGTGATGATGCTTTCTGTTGCTGAATCTGCACCAACTGCTCCGGTTTAGGGTTAACCACGAAGCCAGTGTCAGTACCCTTACCGCGTCCTCTCCCCTTAGCGCGGAGGCCAATAACTAGAGGTTTATTCGGGTCGGGTCGTTCACTGTCATCAAGGAACCGCAGGTCATGATTATCACCATCCATAACACTGTACCCATGCCATGTCTCAGGCAGTGGATCACCCTTCTTAATGCCAAAGACTACTGCCACATTTACGCCATGCTCAAGGGCCTTTAAAGCGTGATGCTCGTTGTTCTCCGAACGACTAAAGGTGATGTGATAGTTGGGGAGAGTCCGAGTCCATGGTTCCGGCACCTTCGTGTAGTCGTAAAACTGCACGTCTGGGAATTCTTGTGCCATCTGACGGGCAAGGTGAGGCAGGTCACTGGTGCCGTTGATACGAACCGCCGGTCGCAGATTTTTCTTATCAGCTTGACGAATCAATTTACGAATGTCGGCGCGAAGTTCTTCCAAAAACCGGGGGCGGTCGGTGAAGTATAGTTTGGTGCGCTCAATACGACGCCTCTGGTGTGTCGGCATCGCACCCATACCTGAGGTGTTCAGACAAAACTGGCGACACTCCTTGCTGGCGTTGGGGCATACATTACCGCCACCTGAGGAAGTGGACAGGTCCGAAGGAGCTAGATGCATGATACCCGTCAACCAACCCTTTGCTTCACCCTTCTGAGTTTTATGGTTGTCAGTATTCACTAGAGATGGTGAATACGGTTTTCGAGTTTTAGGGTTGCTGGTGGTCAACAGGTTGTCGGCTTGAACCAGTAATTTCGCAGTAAACTTGAACATTGGGTGCCCTCTATAAAGCACCCTGTAGTTCAATTGGTTTTATTGAGGGATTTTAGACAGAACCTGCCGCTTTGTGGGCCTTAAGGAACTCCGGGATGGAATCAGTGAACGAAGCGACCTCAACAGCAAGGTTCTCAACCTGCATGTAAGCTGTAAGTAGGTAAGCGAGACCATACTTGGTGTTCTTAATCCCATGTTGAAGCCAAGGAACGTTGTACGCCTGACCGGCATAACGCACCCATTCGCAACGACCAGATATGGGAGTATAGTCACTACTATACATAGCGATTCGATTGGACACTAAACTACCAAGACTGATAGCGCCATCAAGTACAGGAGAATCAATGGCGACCACAGAAAACCCCCGCCAAGGGTAGTCTTCTTGTAACTTGGCAGCAAGTAATCCTCCAAGCCCAACTCCAAAAATAACGGAGTTTGATAAAGCATCCGGGAGGAAGTAGGATTGAAGCCAACGGTAGGATTCCAACGCAGAGGCATCATCCTTAAACTCGTAAGGGGGTTGAGGCCGCTTGAAGAAATCAGGGCGGGTGCCTACCTTAGTTGCCATGATGGAGGCCAACTTCTCCACATCTTCTGGAGTGCCTCGGTCATGTAAAAGATAGTGCCCTTTGAATCGGGTAAAGTCCATTAAGCCTTCTTTGTTCTCAGTGCCTTTTCGAGTAGAGCAGCCTGACCGTCCTGACTCATAAAGTCACTACCGCCGCTCTGTATGTGAATCATAATTCCTGTGTTTCCACCAACAGCAACAATGGCTGTGTCATCAGCATGGTGCTGTTCTACGACTACGCCAGCGGTGCTACTGAAAGTGTAGTCACCCTGCTTACCACTCGCAAAGAAGCTCTTTGGTCTGAGGCCATCCTGTTCAAGGATAACCCCCACCAACTTCTTGCCGAACTCCGGGTCGTTGCGGATTTCGTGCAGGGCGTCGTTGTATATCACTACCGTTGTGTTGTAGCCCATCACTGACCTCTCAATATCGCTGCTTCAACCTGAGGAGTGCAGGGAACATAGGTGATGGTGAACCCGTTTTGAGCGAAATCCCCATCAGTACGTGAGGCCACCACAGCGTAGCAAATGCCGTAACGGTCCTTAACATATGTGATGTGGTTGACCATTTCACGTGCATTGGAACCGCTCATGGTTGAGGCGTTTTGACCACACCCAACAACAACGAAGAAGGTGTTGACGAGCAAGAGCACCCATACAAGCGGCACCCGTGCCAGTGTTTTCAAATTAGACCAAAGGTTTTTCATTTACTCACCCTTCCCTTCCACATAGTAACGGTCATCGCGGCCAAACGGACGTACAAGCTTCCACAGTGCCTCGTGCGCTTCAGCCTCACGCTCATTGTAAAGCAGAATAGCCACCGAAACAATGTCATGGTTGAAGTCTTGAGTCTTCAACCAATCCTTACGAGCCACATCGTTCTTGAATCCGCCGTACACTTCGTTAAGGCCAGCGTCCTCCTCAAGACGACGCAGGAGTTCCACCGCCTTAATAGCTTTCACAAGGTTCTCATGAAACGCCTTGGTGAGCCCCCGGTGCCACTGCTTGACCCATGCAGCGAACTCAGCAGGTACAGACATCGAGTGAGTCACCTCACCAGTCTTACGGTTGAATTGAGAGTCCATCGCCAACCAAGGATTCATTGGAAGGGCGAACTCTTCCCAAATCATTTGAGGCGTGAGCCCCGTCAGAATTTTGTGAAGCCGCTTGTACTCCGACAACTTAATCTTGGCCTTAACCGGGGGCAGACCATGCCGGTTGACAGAGACAACATACCCTTCCTCTTCCTTCGAAGGGTCAGCCTCAGCAGTTGCAATGTCGATATCGAACTTCTCAACAAGGCGGCACCACGGCTTACCCGGCTTCAGGTTGCCATCAGCATCCATCGTCTTCGAGTATGAGTTGAGGTTCACCCACAACTCGTGCAACTGCTCGTAAGACATTTCCTCGCCGGTCTCGTTGTTCACCGCCGTCAACAAGCACAAACCCTCCCACTCATACGGCACCACGATGCGAAGATGCTTCGCGATGATTTCGAAAATGAGAGTCCAGCCATTAGGCACAAAATCCTTGGCCGCACCGTACTTGACAAACTTCTGCCATTTCTCGGTCGCGAACTTCGCCCCATCCGATTCGAACGAACCACGAGTTGAGATACCCCACTGGTCACCGTAGTTCCAAAGCACACCCATCTGGCCGTCCATCTTGCGAGTGATGGTCAGGGGACGCCGGAACACGTCCATGTAGTTCTTGACGAACGCCTCATCCACCATTACGTTCTCTTCCACCACCGGGCGTCCCGAGGCGACACCTGCGATAATGGTGGAAGCCTGACCAAGGTTAAAAAATTTATACTGACTACGGGATACAACCTCATCCTTGTCATCGAGAATCAAGCCCCGGCACTGGCAAACCTCGTGGGGCCAGAATTGCTCAAATTGAGCACTTGCAGTGTAGTTGAATATACGGAGAGGGAGCGTTGGGTGTTTTCGCACGGAAATATAACCCGCGTCGATGTATTCTTTCAATTTGTCAAAGTCGAGCAAATTGTTAACCAGCACTGTGAACCTCTTCGATTTTCGATTCGTTCGTACCAGTCGGATAACCAGCGTCGAATCTCATCTAGGGTCAAATCATTCTTGACCACATTCGCCTTGTAGGTACAGAGAACTACATTTTCCCTCGTGTACCCTAACTCAGGTGAAATCTTATCAACCGACAACGACTGCTTACTGTGCCCCCTACCTCTGACCATTTGAAATGGTTCATCGGTGTAAAAACAGAGACCGTTCTGAAAATTGTACAGTGCTACCAAATACTCCCACGAGAGGTCGAACGGTAACCCTTTCTTCTTAGCGGCGGATTTCAAAGTGGAAGCTTTGTGTTTCATGTAGGCTTCCAGTGAACTGTTTAACCGCTCTTCCGTGCGACGATACTCGCAAAATTTACACTGAGGCTCTCTGACTAATCCTCGCCCTCGGCGGGGCCGTTCAATGAAATCCTCTTCGTTTCGCTCATGTCCACAATTCGAACAAAGCGCCTTACCATTTACAACCTGCAAATTAAATAGGTGGCGACCGACCGCTTTGATACCATTCCTGCGACGGATACCACCTACTGTGCTTTTTGGAATACCCAACTCACGAACAATATCCCGGTCGTTCTTTCCCGCTGCAAGTAACTCTAAAACTTTGTCAACCATATCGAACCTCTAACTAAGGATTCGATATTGGCTAAAAACTTGTACTATGACCCTAAAAATCCTCTAGTGCCTGACAATCGGGGCACCGTCTATACCCCTCGCGGTCGGCGTAGGAGCAGCCATCCCGATGCACTGTGGTGAACTCCTCAGGTGTGAGGAACTCGCCGCCATAGACCGGGCGAACCGGAACTCCTGCTTCCATCCAGCAACCCTGCACAACCCGAGGCCGGTCGTCCACAACAAAGACAATCTGTTCCTTCGGGAAGTACGCGAGAAGTTCCCGCAGTATTTCCTGCTTCACAGGAACGTCCGACGAATTGTCGAAGCTGTGACGCATGAACAGCCCGTCACGCGGAACCTCGTACTTGTCCAGCCATGCATTCGTGGCATCACCACAAGTGCTCTTGCGACCGGAGACAGCGAACATCAACACGTTCGGCTGCGTGTACAAGTTCTGAAGTTCGTGGATGATGTTCAAATACGGCCTGTCCACTTCCACATTCAGACCGTACGGGGAGCGCAAAGAACGCCCCTGTTCGTCCATGTGGCTGGCAACCGTGCCGTCGATGTCGAAGAGGTAGACCGAGGTCTCTGGGTTCAGCTTGTTGAACGCCGGATGACGACCACTCATCAGGAACTGACGCTCAATCACACCCCGGCCTACATGAGCCAAACCTGTCCGCAACGCATCACGCCGGACGCACTCGTCCATCTGAGTATCCATGCGATAGATGCGGAATGCCGCCTTGTGGTTCGCGAAGTGCTCCCACTTGTCAACCGTGTTCGGGTTCAGGTGGGTATTGTCAACCACCACATTCACATCCTGAGAAAGAGCATGAGCCGCACGAGCGCGTTCGACCTTGGAGACGAAATCCTCAAAGTCCCGACCAGAAACACCACCCTTGAAATTGCGGGGGATAAACACCCCGGCTTCCTTGATTGCAACCTCTTCCTGCAATGCGGCACGGAATGCGGCATCCTTCACAGCCGGAGCAAGTTCGATACGAAGGTCATCGCGATTGACGCGAACATACCCCTTCGCAACGTAGTCCTTAGCCACTGTGCTCTTGCCGCTACCCGATTCTCCGATGAGGAGAAGTAGTTCCCTTGTGTGTCCCTTAGCCATGAATCCCTCTTGTCCTTAGTATACCGAAGGTTACCAACATTTAGCTACTTTTTTTGGGGTAATTTTTGGGGGCTCATAGTCCTAGTTTACGCCTCTGCTTCTCCCATGCCCGTTCCACGGCCTTATTGACCTGTTTGGAAACTCGTTGCCGGGAGAAAAACATAACACCATCAAGATGGTCTGCCTCGTGTTGGGCCACACGGGCATCCATACCATGCAGTTCAATCTCTCGTTCTTCACCGAGGATAGTAAAGTACCGCATCACCACAGTTTCGGGGCGGGAGACCTGCTCAAAAACATCAGGAAGGGATAGGCAACCCTCCTGTTCATGCAGAAGAGCCCCGCTCAAGGTCAGGGTGGGGTTGCACACCACAAGGGGTGGGGCAGTCAACTTTCCGCCTTTAGCCGACTCAGGGAAATGCATAATAAAAACGCGACTGGTTATTCCAACTTGGGGGGCGGCAAGGCCAACCCCCTTGTGGGTATTCATAGTAGCCAGCAGTTCACTGGCGAACTCTCTCAGTTTGGAACCGAACTCGGTGCTTCGCACAGGCTCACAGACCGTGGTCAACATCAAGTCGTTCCAGTATCGCATCTGTAGTACATTGCCCATGGAAATAGTATACCTAACTCACCACAGTTTTAGCTGGATATTTGTAAAATTATTTTGAAGCACCACTAACCTGAGCCCAGCGCAAAGCCCCACTGTGCCGGTTTCCACCGACCGCATCAACAAGCTCTTCGGCTTTGTTCTTAAGAAGCTGCATAAGAGTGGGTACCCGTGCCACATCAACCCGGAGATGGGTCAGTCGAGATATACCATCCATCAAATCTACAAAAGCCGTAGCCGGGATTGTTGGGGCTACCCCACTCATGTAGAGAGCCAGCCGCCAGATGAATGCAAACACACCATCAACTGGCTTATCCGAAAGAAGTCTTTGGTCATACGTGCAAGCCTCAACAAGGTGCTCACGAGTGATGTGTGTTTCGAGAGCAAGAAGAATTTGGAATGCTTGGTCCTCGGTTGGCTCCGGAGCGTAGCAATAAGCGAACACCCCACGAGACACACCGTCAGGAACAGCAAACTTATATCCGGCTGGAACCTCAGGCAATGTCCGACGCGACTCTTTCAACTTCTTCTCAATATCACTGTAGAGAATTTGGCCGGAGTACGGTTGTCTGGTGCTTGGATCGTAGATGAGGAATAGCTGGCCTTGTGGGTTGTTGTAGATTAAATCGTGCGAAGCGCGTAGTTCAGCCTGTCGTGAAGAGGGCCTCCGGTTGAATACGTCGATGTCTTCAACCGGATGTGGGAAGTACCCCGCCCAGTTCATTCGTACTTCGTGATCTACTTTGACCTTCGCCTTAACTGCCATATAGTTTTAAATCAGTACCGCGTACTTCTGAATCAAGCTGAAGGTCATTTGAAGATCGTTAGGAGCTTTTTTGATGAACACTAATCACCTCGGTTTCAAGTTTCGCTTTGACTTCTTCCGGCACCCATCCGATACCCTGTATCGAATCGTAAACTGTCCCACTAGACTTCACTGCCCCATCACGAACTAATAAACGTAAGCTACCATCCTTCACTCGAAGTACAGTACCTGCCGGGACATCCTCTGTTGGGTTGTTGGCCTTCCTCCAACCATTGCAGTGACATTTGTATTGCAAAAAAATGGGGAGAGGGCATAGCTGTCCCGGATGCAATCGGGCATGGTCTCCGCAGCACCTACGGGGGTTACAAGGCGGGGTACACCCACCAACCCACACAGAGCCCTCTTTCACCATGCGGGTCGCCTCTGAGCCGCTACGTGCCATTTTGAGAGCCGTCAATGCCTTGACTATTTTCATCTTGATTTTTCAGCAGCCCGTCGCTTTGCCGCTGCCTCACCCGGTTCCACTGCTGTCCACACAACGAGATTAAGTTTGGCTGCTAGTGCTTTCACCATCTCGAACACCTTTGCAGCTTCAACCTTATTCATTATCATGCCCATGACGTTCTAACCAAAGCGTCTTACATGCTAATCTCAGGCGTTCACGATATTCATGATTGTCGGAGTATAGGTAATCTACAATTGCGTCGATTAACCCCACTTTTGTCTTAGCACGTAATATCATCTCTGTTGTCTCGACTCTCGGGCTTCTTCTTTCTCAATCTCACGTTCAAGAACACAGTCGGGGCAGATACGTTCTCTGCCGACCGGCTCAAACGGCTCAGTACAGTCCTTGCACTTACGAAATCTGACAGTGCTCATCGAGCCAGCCCTCTGGAGTTCTAAGTTTCATGCTTTCACCCTAAGAACCCAGCAGCCAATCAAGGCCGACAACGTCAGACCAGCCGCTACTCCCGTTAAAAACCAGATAACATTTTCAGCCGTCATGCTGCCCTCGGCATAATGATGTGGACTGGCTTCTCTTGCTTCTTCGCATAGCGAACGGTTGTCCATGTTCCAGAACGAGTTTGTTCCTCACCGGCTGGTGTTGCAATCATGGTCTCAACCGCGTTGACAATGTCGTGGTCGCGCTTGATGAAAGGCTTCACTTCATGCATCACATCGTTGAAGGGTGTGAACGCTCTATACATCGTGTTGGTCTTATCCCTCGGGTGGCCGGGGTGACATACCATAATGAAACCAAACTGCTTTGCAATCGCAGCCGCCTGAGCGTCAGCGCCAATACAATCGCCATGATGGAAGTGAGTATACCCATTATCCTTCAAGTAGCGGAGGTATTCGGCAAATTCCAGTTTCTGGTTGGGTTGCATCCCAATTTTCGTCCCGGTGAAACCGACGTGCTTTCTCACGTTCTCGCTCACGTTTAAGCTCCATTCTCCTAAGCAAGGCTTTCGGGTTCTTCGACAGAGTGTAGATTATCTGTCCCCAGTTCTTGGGGTTATCCCGCCACTTTTTCTGAATACGTTTTTTCTTGGATCGAGGGAACCTTAGTTGGACATTCGGTGGGCGAGAGATAGGATGGAGGTAGGAGGCTAGTGCCTCCCAAACCCACCATGGAGGGAGTATCTCTCCCTCCGGGATTATCATGTCGTCGGCCATTATGTCTCCAAGGGGAACTCATCAAGAGGCGGTCGCAAATACCTGTTGACCAATCTCACGAAGAAGGGGATGACGTGGAAACTTTGCCGCTCCGGTGCCAGTACAGGTATCTCCGGTTCAAGTATGACCGAAGGGTCAGGAGGGACATCATCGAGGGCAACAGCCGTATCAGAAACAACCGGGATTGCTGAGTCACCGCTCAATAAAGCGGCTTCAGTTAGGCCGACAGGCTTCTGCCGACTGTCTGGGTACACTGTTTTGTCCAAGGTACCCGACGCGGCTCTCTCACATAGAATCATCAGATGGCCGGTGCCACAGGCTGCTCGTTCCTCGGGTTTGAGAGCAGCCGATGCTTTCAAAGGTGTGGTGGAGAACCCGCCATCTTTCTTTCGAAAAATCATCCACCATCCATTTGCTGGTGGTTGTCTGAATGCAGCACAAATCTCACATTGAACCATAGTAGTTATCGTACCATACCTTTCATTGTCGTGGTCGTTTGGCGTTCGGTGGGGTTAGTTGCATAGCAGCTACAGCCAACTTGTCTTTCCAAGTATCTGGCGGTGGTGCCGAATCAATGCTTAAAGGTTGCTGACTGGGTTTTCGTTTTAGGCGCTTTTCACGCCTCTCTCCGGGTGTACCTCGATCAGGTGGGTGAACCCCTAAAAGCGTCTTCAAGACCGCCAGCGCATTGTCATACGCAAGTGGACACTCAGGGGTGCTGGAGGTTGTGAACGTAAACCCACTGGGGAAGCGGTATACCTTGTGTTTTCTTTGTCGTACCAGCACGCCACCATGCTCTTCTATCAACCGTTCCAATACGGTTTTCGGGTCGGCCATGGGACACTCCTTTCCTTCCGAGTAGTATACCATGCCAAATGAAAACGACCTGAGAATTTTTCTCAGGTCGTCCTTGGATTAACCCGTTAACACCTTACTTTTTCTTCCTTGAATCTGCTGTCGGAACTGACTTTTGATGTTCAGTCTCGCGGTATACCTTCGGTTCGCCACATGCAACCATGATGGCGGTCCGATAGGCACGACGGCATGTTGTAAGAGGAAGCTCCTCTACCAGCGTGGTTTCAAAGACCGGGGTGCGGTCGTGACCAAGCTTCTGCTTAATCACTGGCAGGATGGCATTGTACTCATCGTAGGGCTTTTCGGTGAGCGACAGGATAGATTGTGTTTCAGGTTTCATGGTATGCCTTCCGAGTAAAGTTCACAGCTATGAACCTCTAATACTCGAAATGACGACTGAAATGATGCTCGACATATCGGCTCACACGCAATTGGAATCTTTTTCTTTCATGTGCCGTGGCCGTGGTGAATCCAAATTTTTTGGCAAGAAAATGAGGGTTTTTGACCTTACCCTTCGCTGTAGATTTAAAAAGGCTAGTCACACACTCATCAATCAGCATCCACTTCGTAGGGTCTATAACCACAGGGGCTGCGGTGCCCAAGGAGCAGGTGTCTCTTTCCATGGCATCTAAATGTCGTTGAGTACGGTAAGTCTGAAGGAATCGGTTGACGATGATTATCATGAATGCCTTGAAATGAAGGCAGCAACTCATACTGGATGGGCATTGTGATTCATCGTACATCTGAATTCGATCAACACAATGACTATGCTTGCCCGGTGGTACCCGCAGGAGCCACAAGTATGTCTCTTGGACATACTCCTCAAAATCGGCCTCGAATACGGTGTACTTATCACTGGTTCGATGGTTATTATACCGAAGGAAATTTTTCACTAGATTGGGCACCAACCTCGGGCACCGTTCTATCAACTCCTGAAAGTCCCTTGGTGGATTCTTAAATGGAGGCATACCTTAACTTACCACACAATGTTATCTCCTCACATTGCCGAACACGTCGCAAGTAGGACAACTGTAGGGTGGGGTGTTAACGTCTGGATTGCCACAGCAGGTCGGGCAGGGAATTTTGCCAAACCATTTCATACTGCCTTCTTTCGTGGTTTCATGGAATTCGCCACAAGCGCTTGTTTGACGGCTGCGGCGTGTCGCACGTCAAAAGGTAACTCTCGATCAACAGCAATCTCGTCGTACGCAGTGAACAGGGCGGACTTCTCGTCTTCCGCCAGCGTTCGCCCCTGCGCCCACAATACGCTCAGTTTCAGGGTGTTCATACCGCCTCACTTCCGCATCATTTCTTTATAGTAGGCCGGGGGCCACACTGCGTACTGTTCCCGCTGGTACGGGTACTGACTGATCCCCTCGGGAAACATGCAGGTATGTGTCACCGAGGCGAAAACCGGGATTTGATAAAACACAATGCTCAAGACGCTCTCTTTTCGAAAAAGTTACGTTGGAGCCAGCTATCAGCATCGTACAAGCCAAAGTGAACTGCAAGTGTCCGCAGTTCAATCATCTGTTCTTGAAGGGGGCCTTGATGTTGTGCCGGTCGCGGTAAGCGGCTGAGAGTTATGTCAAGGTCAAACTTTTCCCTACTGGGCATTTTGAACCTCTCGGTAGAGTTTACTGCAATCTGAGCAGCAATGAGTCAAGTGATGGTCAGTAATCTCCACCTTCAAATCCCATGCCACCTTACGGCCACACAGAGAGAGGGTATCCGCACCCCCGTTGATTTTCCGGCCAGCAGGACCGAGAAGACGGATGTGCCATGGGGTATACGCCCCCGAAAAAATTGTTTCACAAAAGGCGTAGGTTGGTGTCGGGTCGGCTTCAACCGCCTTTCTCGTTAACCATTTCCACAGACCGAAAAACCGCATTCAATCCTCCAAGGTGAGCCGCGAGGTTCCTCGCAGATGTGAACCCAAATCCTCCGCCTTTGCGGCCCGAAAAGCCTTTCTGGCTGCGGCAATGAGTTCAGGGTATTTCACTTCCGACAGAAACTGCTTCTCCCGAACACCCTTATCCAAAGCATTAACAGCAAGAGGCTTAAAGTAAAGTATCGGGTGGATAATCATCTCGTACGCTTGGTCATCCACCACCTTCGGGTCGGCACCGAGGTTGAGCAGGTCAGATGTAATTTGGGCTAAGAGCGTCAAATTCCTCCGCACGCGGCGGTCGTTGGTCTTATAGTCACGGTTCGTTCCAAGTCCCATCCACGTAGTATACCGATACTGAGCTATTTCTAGCTACATATTTTTGAAATTTTTTCTTAACTTTCCAAAACTTAAGTAGAGTCCAAGCCCCCAACCACAAGGGCGACTCAGTGAACAGCACCACCGATGCCTTGGGCACCGCTCAGTCGCTGTCCGCTTAACGAGGGAGAAGATGGCAAACCAATCTGGTTTTCAAACTAATACCACGATTCATGCTGCCTTCTGGTGGTATAAACCAGACCCCTCGATAGACCCCGTTGGTCGAGAAATCATGATTGAAATCAATGGGATACAAAAAGTTGAATCCAACCAACAACACACCAAAGTCTGGCTTTACTACGCAGCAAATAATGTATCGACATCGCAAGAGCCCTACACCTTGGAGGGAGCCGTAGCCGCCGCCTTCATGACAGATATGGAGGCCCTCTTCTCATGAGCACTGCTTGGAGTGTCCTTCTAAATAGAATCGACGGGCTTTCACATGTCTGGAAAGAGTGGCGTGTCAGTGTTGTAACCCAGTCCGAAGGATCAGCCTCTGCCGGTGCAATTCCTATGTTGAACTCAGGGGGGGTGCTGGATCAATCGCTACTTCCTTCCTCTTCAGCCAATGGATATTTGATGCAGCAAAACGGTGTGGCTCTGCCTCAAAGAGACTACTTGAATTTTCAACTGTCGTTCACTTTAGTAGACGACCCAACCAACAATAGCACCGATGTAACTCTGACAGCTTTAGATATGGGTACATTTTAGAAAAGGAATCAATGGCTCTTCAGCTTCCAATACAAATCTACAGAGGGTTGCTTAAAAACCTCGCCGATGCCGTTGCAACGACACCGGGGGTTCCTCTTTGGACTACAGATAGTCAAGAGTTGTATGTCTCAGATGGGGGTTCCTTTGCTCGTGCGGCCTCGGATACTAAAGTTTGGACGGTAGCTACTGTATCTGCTCTTCGCACGACTATACCAGCCGCCGGAGGTCACGCCCTGCTTGGTGACATCGTCGTCAACACAGGTAACAACAGCACGTACCTTTTAACTGGATATGCTAACTCAATATGGCAAGCAGCAACGGAATATGTCCTTGGGGACAGTCTCATTGATGCCAACGGAAACCTCCAGACTGTTACGACGGCAGGAACTTCGAGTGGGACCGAGCCCTCGTGGAACACATCAGGAACGACGGCGGACAACGGCGTGACTTGGACTGAAAGCGAAGGGTTTGTAGTAATCGCCTCGGCCAGTGGGGGTGGAGGCGGTACTTACAGCCTACAGGTAGAAGTCAACTTTGGGCCGATAACAGGCGAGAATAGCAACACCAGTGTTACAGTAACGGGACAATCATGGGTAGCCACTGATAGCGTCATTATTGCAAACCCATTTGCGGGTGCGACCGATGACCACAGTGCTGATGAAGTTGTGGCTGAAGGTCTCACAGCGTACATCGAAAATGTTGTCGCAGGGGTTGGATTCGATGTTGTAGCTTATGCCCCCAATGGTACATGGGGCGACTACTTCATCAACGTAATTGGGATGTAACTGAGAAAGGTAAAAACATGAGTATCGTTATTAAAAGTGGGGGCAGTGGAAATCTGGCTGTTGTAGATTCACAAGGGAGTCTGCAAGTAGCGTCTACTCCTGCGTCCATTTCATTCAACTCTACATCCTCACCTTGGACAAGTGCGACAGGCGTTAACGCCACTCAATCCCTATTAAGCAACGGGGGATATGCTGCTGTTCTCGTTCAATTCAACCAAAGCAGTGGTATCACAGGTGGGATAGCCACCATCGAAGTCAGCTACGATGGAGTAGATTGGTTCACACTTCCGGCTCAATTCCTGCTCGATCCTCTGACTTACGGTGAAACATCAGGAAACCCCTATACCTTTACTTCCAGCACCAATCAAGCTTTCTTACTCATCAACGCTGGATTCCAACAAATACGAGTGAGATTGTCCACAGCTATCACCGGCAGTGGTCAGGTTGTGCTCTACTGGAATCTACTATCCACCAGCCCAACAATCAACTCCAGCACTGTGTTGGTAAGCAGCATTGCCGGGGCTCTTCCCGCAGGGTCTAATGTCATCGGCTCTGTGATTACCTCAGGAACCGGGGCTACAGGAAGTTCTGTGCCCTCTACCGCGACCTATGTCGGTTTTGATTCCAGTGGCAACCTCGTTGGAGTATCCTCTTCGAACCCGTTACCTATCACAGGTTCTATCTCTGCTTCGAACCCCAGCGTAGGGACGAACAGTGCAACCGCACCAGCTTCGTCAACTCAAGTTGGGTTTGTTTCTAGTGGTAACCTCGTCCCTGTAAGTAGCAGTGCTCCTCTCCCGATAACCGGCACTGTAAGTGTTTCTGGTACTGTTCCCGTTAGTGGTACATTCTGGCAAACTACTCAACCAGTATCTGGCACTGTAGCCGTATCTAACTTCCCGTCAACTCAGGCTGTGTCATGGTCAGGACAATCGGTCGGAATTACCGGGACTGTTCCCGTTAGTGGTACATTCTGGCAAGCAACTCAGCCGATGTCGAGCACCCAACTCCCTGCGGCTCTCGACGGTTCTGGAAACCTCAAAGTTGCTGTAGAAAACTCTTCCCTTGCAGTCACAGGCACCTTCTGGCAAACAACTCAACCAGTATCTGGCACTGTCACAGCTAACCTCTCTGGAAGTATCAGCAACACAGCCTTTGGAGCAAATCAAGGTACGGCTGCTTCTGCCTCAGGTGCATGGCCGACGTACCTTACTGTCTCTGGATCAGCCGTTGATCCACGTCAAATTCGTGCATTAACCAGTTCTGACCAAGTTACCCTTGCTAACTCAAGCATTGCAGTAACTGGAACCTTCTGGCAAGCAACACAACCTGTGTCATGGTCAGGCCAATCAGTAGGTATCACCGGCACCGTTCCAGTCTCAGGCACGTTCTGGCAGGCAACCCAACCTGTATCTATCGCGGCTACAGTGAACACCAGTGACGCCGCAGATGGGGCTACGGGTTCCGTTGTGCCATCTCACACCACACAGATAGGCGGCTCTGATGGAACCGACCTGCGTACCCTTGCGACTGATTCCTCGGGTCAACTCAAAGTTCTGGTTGAGAACAGTCCAACAGTGGCTATATCTGGAACAGTGCCAGTTAGCGGCACGTTCTGGCAGGCAACCCAACCTGTATCAGGCACGGTAACAGCCAACATCAGTGGTTCAATTTCAAATACAGCCTTCGGTGCTAATCAAGGTACCGCAGCCGCAGCTTCCGGTGCGTGGCCGATGTACACAACCGTCTCTGGTACGGCTGTAGACCCTCGCCAAATTCGTGCGTTGACAAGTTCTGACCAAGTTACCATCGCCAACTCAAGCATCGCGGTTACGGGCACATTTTGGCAAGCCACACAACCTGTAAGCGGCACCGTTACCTCCAATCAAGGCACAGCCTCGGCTGGAGCTAAGTGGTCAGTACAGGTCGATAACTCATCCGCCATTGCCGTCACCGACTCCGCTGCTGAAACATCATTGAGCACGCTGGCGGGGGCTGTTACATCGGCTCAGATGCAAGTCAATGTAACAAATACATCTATCCCTGTGACCGGCACGTTCTATCCGGCCACTCAACCTGTGTCAGGATCAGTTGCTCTTAATGCGGGGGCAAACACTATCGGCAGTGTTGTGCTAACTTCAGTGGGAGGTACACAATCCGGGGTCAACGCCACTGGACGACTTAATGTATCCACTGAATCAAGTCAGTTGTTTGTAGACACTTTTGACAGTACATTGGATACTGTAAACAACTGGATGACACCAACAGCATCTGGCGGCGGCGTAGTCTCTTCTGTAAGTTCAGGGTCGCTTGTGATAGGTACGGGTACCACATCAGCCGGGTACTCTTATCTTCAGAGCAACCCAAACTTTCCACCTTCAGTTCCTTCCTATCTTACGGCTCAGTTCGTCATTAAACTAGAGTACCCGGTTACAACACAGACTTACAGATTTTGGGGGTTTGGTACAACACCGGCCAGTCCCACAACAACTGCTCCTCTAACCAATGCGGTCGGATTTGAACTCTACACAGACGGCAAGCTGTATGCTGTCGTCTATGCTGGAGGCACTCGTACGGTTATTCAGGATTTCTCCGTAGCAACAGGAAACGGGTTACAACCCGCCGACTCCAATTTTCACCGTTACTCAATGGCGTGGCGCTCTGACAAACAATTTTTCATGATTGATTCGAGTGATGCATCTGCGACAGGTAATTTTGTCTTCCCGCAGGTACAAACACTGCCATTAAAGCTGCAAGCTATTGCGGGAACATCTCCCTATGCTTCTGGAACCATCACCCTGACAAGTGTTGGTGTTGGGGATTCTGGGGCTAATAACATCACAATATCTGATGCCACCTACGGTTTCCGTGGGGCGACAGTGGATGCCAGTGGTAACCTTCATGTTAAATCCTCCTCACTAGATGGAACGATTCTCGACACTCAGTCATCTATAACCTCAACGGGGGCAGGAACTACATATAACACAACCGGGTATGGTTTCCTCTCCTTTCAGTTTGGTGGAATTTGGGCTGGAGCCATTCGAGTTGATGCCAGCAACGATGGAGTTAACTGGATACAGCAATATGTACAGAATCTAGGCAGCGGAGACATTACAGACATTGTTACGGTTCCTACTATTGTCTTGGTAGAAGCCGCCACCGTCTACATGCGGTACTACGTTGTAGGACTGGAAACCGGCACCATCACGGTCATAGTCACGGGTAATACAGGCACCATACCCACAACAAGCTTGTTGGGCTTGTCGTTTGATACAACAACGGGGGTTCAGCAAAACGTTAATGTAGCAAACTTGAAAACAGACGTTATTGGTGGACTATTAACTAGTGATGCTCCTTCCCCACTTACTATAAGTGGTGGTGTGGGACAAAACATCCTAGTCGATACACAGGGGTATGAGTCACTTAACATAACGACTGAGGCCCTCACTGCCAACGTTTTTGCGTCGAATGATAAAGTCACTTGGAGTGCCTTATCCGGTGCCCCCCTGACCCTCGGTGCCTTGGTCATTGCCGTAGCGGCCAACACAGGTTACTCGTTTCCATGTATAGCCCGGTTCATTCGTTTTACAGTCACAGCAGCCGGTACAGCTACGGTGTATCTACGTAGTCAACCGTGGACAGGGACTTATACCACCACAGTCCCAACAGCCACAGCGTCAAACAACTTGGCTCAAATCGGGGCTACCACCGTTGTAACTGGTGGTGTTGCTGGTACCCTCGCTGTTGGAGGTAACATTGCGGTTGGTGTGGCTCAAACTAACAACCCAATTGTGATTGGCGGGGTAGATACTGGGAGTTTGACTCGTCGTCTTCAGACTGATACATCCGGTCGCCCTAACGTAAACATTCTGTCTCTTGACCAAACGGCTACAGTCAGGAATATCGGCTCTGTATCCCCCTCCAATAACATACAAAACCTAGCTGCTTTGGCGGTCACGGAACTATCTCAATATGAAGGTCAATCCTTTGTCGATTTACTAGCTCAAATCCTCATCGAACTTAGAATTTTGAACTACTACAACTACACTTTATTGACTACAGGAACCACTAATAGCACGGGTGACGAGCCAGCAGCCCTTCGCAACGACCCGAATATTACAACAATTTTTGGCTAATACGTAAGGAGAACTCTCATGCAAGTACAAACTCAGGTCGGTCCTATCGCGACTACTGCTTCCATTGCCCCCGGTACTGTTGTTGCTATGCGTTCCGGCAACCTCGGTGATACCATCGTTACGGAACTCCATGGTCGTTTCTATGAGCAGACTTACCGTGGCAACGTGTACACTGGCGGCATCACCGCTCTAACCGCCCTGTCAGCCAACACCATTACATTGACAGCCACCACGACACCCATTCTTGGGCTTTGGAATAACTTGTCCAACACGGTCAACTTGGTGGTTCTACAGGCGTCATTACAGATTGTCCCTAACAACCTTACCTCAGGCGCTGCTCCGGGTGCCCTCATTTGGGCAACATCCACAAGCAACGGTGCCATTTCCACCGGCTCCACTCCATTCAACGCCAAGACTTTGACTCAGTCCGGTTCCGTGGCTAAGTTCTTCACCCCCGCTGTAGCCCTCACTGGCCTCACCAACAACCTTGTGGCTCTTACAGCGTCGGATATTCCAAGCCCTTCCGGCCTAACTTACACCACTCTCGGTTCCACCGCTATCATCCCTCCGATTGGTGGTGTCGAGAACTTTGACGGTGGGCTCATCATCCCGCCCGGTGGTGTATTGGCATTGTTGAACACAGTGTCATCGACCACATTCTCTGTATATGGTCGTATCACGTGGGAAGAAGTGCCTGTCTAATCAACTGGCAATGACTTATTGAGAGAGCCGGGATTAACCTCCCGGCTTTTTCTTTTATCTTCCAATTCGAGCAAACGAGTTCGTATATCAGCCATCATTTGGGTATCCTTGGCTTGTATCCACGACGGGGCTTTCTCAGCGTAGCTGGGGTGGCTCCTGACCTTCTCAAGGTGCTCCAGCGACTGCTGTAGCCTACTGTAGCCTACTGTAGTCCTTATGCCCCCTGCCGCTGGTCACGTGTAATCCTTCACAGTACGGGCACTCGTAAATCTGACCCGTTGCCAGTGGTCTTTCCTGCATCATCGACCGAACATGTAGTATGGCAGAAAAATAATCGGTATGCCTCAGCTTGATGGCACACCGATAGTATTCCTTCTCGTCGTAATAACGGTCTTCCATTTTTCGATTCGGATTACGTTTCAAAATCGTCCTCGAAGACTGGACCGCCATTCAAAGTGACTCCGGGTATTTGACGGGGCAGGTCGATGTCATCGATGTCATCAAACTCCTCAGCAGCGAGTTCAGCCAAGAAGGAAGACTGCCATTCGGCCAATTCCTCAGTCTCCTCGTTGTCATAGTCTTCCCGCCAAGCACCGGGGTAGTCCCCGAGTTCTAGCCGGTCATGGTTGTCTTCAGCACCAATGCACATAATCGCATGGAACAGAGCGCGGTCTAGTTCAGAGTCCATTATCCCTCCACAGGAATGTTAAGGTTGGTGGCGAAACGACGGTACCAGAAATTGAAAGCTTCCTTCTCTGTCATAATACCGTCCATCGTGTACTTTTCAATGCTTTCAGCTTTGACAGCGTTGACCTTGGTCGTAATCTCAGTGTCCCGGCCAGCAGCTACAGTGAGGAGGGAGGGCAGTGGCGAGAGCGGCTCTTCTCCGAAGCCCTCCGACACGGAAAGCGTCCAGTCGTTAGTGAACTCTTCATTCCGCTCACGAGTGATAGAATCGTCCCCACCAACAAGAGCCGCCGTCTTGTCCGCCACCTTGGTGGACGTGAGGTTAAGGTTCACAATACGACGCTTCTTAAGGGCTTCAACAGCGTCGTCTAATGTCCAGTTGTTCTGTGAACGTGCCAAAGCAGCAGCGGCGAACTGGTTAACCGGGAGAGGTTCTGCCGCAACCTTGGGAGCGACGTTTACCGGATTGGCTGGGTTCTTCGCCCAAAGGTCAGCCGCCATCTTGGCGATTTCCGCATCCTCGTTGACCGCCGCGACGATGGCCTTGGGAGTGGACGGCTTCGGCTTGGGCACTATCCGCTGCCTGACATTTGCGATAGATTCACCCGTGGATGTTGGGGCATAGTGGGCCATGGCCGCTGCGGAGCCCGTGTAGGAGCCCGAACCAAATGCCTTGACCGGAGTCTGTGCGACAGGAGTGGAGCCGGTCACGGAGAAGAGGGCAGCGACCGGAAACATGTCAACGTAGAACTGTTGGATGCCAGCCTCTCCACCGACCATCTCAAAGCAGGTAGGTCCGAACCCACGTTGAATGCTGGCGTCATCAGTCAGCTTACGGTTACAACGGCTGCAACGACCTTCATGCCAGATTTCGAATCCAGAGATAAGCTGGTTGCGGAGAAGTGCCTCGAACACCATGTTGAAACCCTTGATGTGAGGAGCCTGTTCCGCCATCGGCAGGGGGAAGCCAGCGAGACTACGCTTCGCGCTCTTGACGTTCTTGGTGACCTTGAACATGGGGGACTTTCCACCAAGGCCAAACTGAATCATGCCCAAAGGTAGGTAGTCGTTCTCGTTGTCCCTGCCGGAGAGGTACTTGACCCAGTAAGGGGGTTGTGTGTAGCCACGAGCTACATCTTCTTGACGAAGGTCACCTCTGCTGATGCGGTAGGTGTAACGCTTCTCTTTGCCCCGGATAGTGATGGTCGCGTCCCCCGCAAACATGAAAGCTAGAATGATTTTTGGGTCGGTCATGAGAGCCGCAGTCAATTCGCCTTCAACATCACCCTCTGCGTTGGCCTGTTCCAGTGCCATCACTTCCTGTTCGCTGTTCATGTCGTTTTTATCCCCCACCACTAGTATACCGAGATGGCACATGTTTTAGCTAGTTTTTGTAGAAAAATTTTTTGCTACCAAACCCAGTATTAGGGGTAAATAAGGAGGGTTTTTACCTTGTACAAACTCGACATCGGTAACCTACAATACAAGTACCTTGCAAGTCCCCATGTGATTGCAATTATTACACCTAAGCGCAAGAAACGTGTGTACAAATTGGAAGAGGTGCAATCCAACCCCAAGTTTAGAATACAGAATGGAACATCGGATAGTATAATTGCACCAGAAGAAGTGGCAGCATTTATCCTCCGACGCCGACTTAAGTAATGCTGGGTCTGGTTTAGATGCTGTATCTCCCGGAGCCCGGAGTTGAACCTATGTTAAAACAAAGTTTTGTTGTTATTCTGACGAGTTTTTTAAGTTTACCCACTGTAGCCTCTATCCCAAAGCACCATGCTCCATATCACTTGAAACTACACCATAGACATCCAAGTTCATGGACCCCCATGTTTCCTCCCACACACGAAAGTCTCTTAGCTCAGAACGTTGAAGTTGACCGACTAGGACTAACCCGTATCAAAAACGACCGGGAGTTGAAAGAACTCATCGAGGCCGGAGAGTTGGTTCCTCTGCCTGTCGGGGATCACTTGGTGGTAGACAACCACCTCCCGATGAATCGTCGGTACTGCCGACCATGGACGGCTCAATTCCTAGTTGACCTGAGTGATGCCTTCTACTTAAGGTTTCATGAGCCAATCATGGTGGATTCAGCCGTTCGAACAGTCGAGGTTCAACGCAAATTACGTCGCTGGAATGGCAATGCTGCACCGGCTGAAGGTGAAACAGCATCTTCACATTTGGCTGGATTGACGGTTGACCTCGCCAGAAGACGAATGACAAAAGAGCAAGCTCTCTTTGTCGAACATTGGCTTCTACCCCTCTATGCAATGAAACTGGTTGAGGTTGAAGAAGAGTATCGCCAGTTCTGCTTTCACATTATGGTCTCAGGGGAATACGGTAAGACTCTCGATACCCTTCCTTTAGAACCAGTCAACGCTACCACAGAACTCCTGTCATTGAAAAAGTAACTTTCATTCTCCAGTGTAGTAGGTGAAACACATCCTAGTACACTGGAGAATCCATGGCTCTTCGTGTGGTTCACATCATTAACGGCGAATGCGACATCTTCCTTCAGAAGAGTCGTGACATCATAAAGATTCACATTAGTGAAAACCCAAACTCTCCCGACCCTACAAACTTCGAACTTGAGGGTAGCGTCCCTGCGTTGCGTGAACTCATCTCAACGTTAAACACTGTTATGTCTCATGCGGAGGCAATCAGCGAGGAGATTAACTAACGGATGGTTCATATCCGCCATTGCTTTTATTGCGGTAAGGCCCTCAGCCGTCGTCGAGCAACCAAAGACCATGTTATTCCACGGTCTAAGGGTGGCAGCAATTTGCAACAAAATATAGTGGATGCGTGTCGGAAGTGTAACTCTGAGAAAGGTAATCTACTCTTAGAGGAGTACCGGCAAGTTGTAGCCTATCGAGCCGGAATCGACCCCTTGGAATTTAAATTTGCAGGGGAAGTAATTATGCTTGAATCTAAGTATCAACGACAACTAGAACGACAGAAAAACAAAAGAGCCGAACGCAAAGCTGCTGGAATGTGTATGCGATGCGGAAAGCTTCCCGCTCAAGATAAACGAGTGGACTGTGCTGCTTGCTCTAAAATGGCGAATCAGCACCGAACTACAAAACGAAAAAGAGGTATCTGTTCTTATTGTTCCGAACAAAACCCTGTAATCTCTGGAACTGGGTGGTGCGGGAAGTGCTGCGAAAAAGCATCACGAGAGGGGAAGAAGGCAAGAAGTAAAAGAAAACAACTGGGAGTATGTATGAGTTGTGGAACTGCTCCAGTGATAGAAGGACAAGTGAACTGCGAAGGTTGTGCTACAGGTTATCGAGAGTACCATCGCCAGAACAAAAAAACCTGTTTTAACCATTATGGACACATCTGCACCTGTTGTGAAATCGAATTTGACGAACGATTTCTCACGTTAGATCACGTAAACAATGATGGAGCGGCTCACCGCGAGGAGATAGGTCGTAGTTCATTATACAGATGGGCAATTAAGAACTACTTTCCAAATACACTTCAAACCCATTGCTGGGGTTGTAACCAAGCTAAGGAAATCAATGGGGGTGTTTGCCCACATAAAGAGATGAAATCAAAAAACTGGAAGTTTGATTAAGCAGCCCAAACACTATAATTACTGGAAGTGTCTAGCATCATCCCGCTCTAAATCAGCAAGGTCAGATAGAACATCTTCTACAGACGCTGAAAGACCCTCATCCTCTTCAGCCTCCATACCCATCTCTATCGCTGTCTTATCTTGAGCCGCTACAACACCACTCCGATTAAGAACTTTAACCTTGGTTGGGTCTTCAGGCCGAGCCCGTTGTCTGACTTCAGGCTTAACCGTAGCCACACTCTGCACTGTAGCTCCTGAAAGTAATGTGCTTTGAATATCAACCGCTCCGGGAGTAGCATATTGACGAAGGGCCACAGCCGGTTCTTTTTGTGCAGCCTCAACCGCTTCATCAAGACGTTCGCTGATAATGAACTCAAGCATAGACAGAGAAGCGTCTGTAGCGTGTTTAGGGCACGCCTTAAACACTTTATCAACCTCTGGAGCCTCTTCCCCCTCAGCGAGCGCAGGAGCCCCCATAGGTTTCTTACACTGGGCATCCTCGAACTCAGCGTACATCCTACAACCGCAGGACATATCGACGCTAAGCCGATGGATTGCCGTTTTGTTAACCTTCATTGCCATGGTTTAAGCCTCAGGAACTACTACCACTGGCTTGGGAGGAACCAAAAGAGTCACAGGGAAAGTTACAAGAGGATGAACCAGTTCCTTCCCCTCCTCATTTGTCCCGGCAGGAAGGACAAGGGCGGTAAGACCGGGCTCTACCTGTCGAAGTTGAATCTCCTCAGGAGTGGCAACAAGCACGGTCTGGTCATCGAGTACAAAGATAATCTTCATATACCCCTTCAAGAAATACCAAGTATGCTTTTAACTCCGCTTTCAATCATAGCCACGGAGACAAAGAATGGTTTTGACAGCACAGTGATTGTGACAACAAGTCCATCCACCACATAGGAAAGGGAGACGCCGTGCTCTGTCGGCAGCGTTCCACTTGTAAGGCTCAGGCCGTTCGCCGTGAACTTGGCGACGGCCTGAGTATATTCATCTTGAGTTAGAGTGAGTTTAAACGTTGTGGCTGTGCTCATACAAACTTCACAACCCCACGCTTGGTAAGTTCGTTGATGACTTGATCCGAGGTCACGTTGCTTGTTAGAAGCTGTTGTCCCTTTGCCTCATTCATAGCTTGAGCCATCACTTCATTGTTGAAGGTGAAACCACGAGGCACCGTGATCGAAGCCGTCTGGCCGGTGGTGGCAAGGTATGTGGTCAAGATGGTAAGCGCGGTAGTAATTGTAACCAACGCTGTCTTGGCGATGGCTTGCGAATGAGCATCTTTAATATTCAATATCGCCAGCAAAGCAGATGAAGCTGCCGTATTTGCGCCATTGACGGTTGCCGCAATCTGAGCCAATGTTCCAGCCGAAGGGTTAGCTAGGTACGTCGCACACAAAGTTTGCACCGGGGCCACATACTTCTGAATCTGTGTCACGAGGGCCTGAATCTGAACAGCATCAGCAGGAGCGAACGCCTCGCTTTCATTTAGCAGAGTTGTGGCATCCGCAGCTACAATAGGTGCCCAATTCTGAATATCCAGAACAGCCGCGTTAATCTTGGCCTGAGTCGTGGTTGCTGTGCTGCTGCAACCTGTAGTCGTCGCCACAGGAATGAGGATAAGCAGGGCGATGAGGGGAACAATGAGAAGTCGGTTTAACAAATTCATAAGGCTCCTAGTATGCCAGTGTTGGGGGTTAGGGCTTGACTGCTGTTGTTGCTTGTGCAGTCAGAGAGGATACCGTACCGTGAACACCAGCCGCTGACAAAATGACTGTCAAAAGAGCAAGAGCAGTATTTGTGGTGTAAAGCTGGTCGGAGGGGACAGTTATAAGCAGACCCAAGGCGGACAATACAACGTTCAAACCAACTGCCCACCACCCTTGAATGTACGGAGTGAGAGTCGGGATTTTCTTCAACCCCTGAATCAGGGGGTAAACGATGGCAACGATAGCCAACACCTTTGCAGCCGGGGGGACTGTAAGGGTAAGCGTCGTGAACAGGGCAAACATGAGAAATAGATGCATTAAGATGCTCCTTTATTTACGTTCAGATTGCTTCTCTTTACGGCGAGAGGCGTGCCATTTCTTCAAACCTTCAATCATCTTCTCCTTGTTTTTTTCGGAGAGGACTCTTTTCTTCTTCACCTTAACCTTGGATTCCGGTAGACGGTTTTTATTCTTCCGGGGACGACCACGGCGTTTGGGAGCCACTTGACCTTTCTTAGGTTCAGGTATCTCCTCTTCACTACTTAATACTGGAATTTTCAGATTTGGATCAATTTCTGATATTTGTTGAGCGGAAAATTTGTACGTCTTTCCGTACTTGTTAATGACCTCTCGGTAGTTTGATATATTAGGGTCTATCTGGCGGAAGTAATCCCGCATCAAGTGGTCTTTCACGATGCAGTAAATGATGAAATAATTCTTGGGGACTTTGATGTCTCCAGTCTTTAGTGCCTCAACCACCTTACGGCAAATCTCCATTGGATCATGCTGGTTCTCAATCAAAATGAGGCGTTTAACCAAAGCAGTCACTGTCTTCTGTCGCGAATGCCGCTTAGGTTCCGGAGAGTGCTCTTCTTGAATATGTGAGGGAGAGGAGACATCTTCAAGCTTCAAGTCTTCTTCGATCAACTTTAACCCTATGGCCCCTTGGTCAATAATCAACCCTTCTACCAATGGACAGAAGTAGTACACCCGCTCGTTGGCAGGTACATGGGAAATGTTAAGAAGATTGCGGAGAGGTGTTTCGAGAAGTATACTCTTGGTTTTGAGGTTGATTCGAACAATAGCTTTGCCATCTCCGATGGCTTCTACGACACCACAATAATCGCGAGTGTCACCGTTCAAAACCCGCACAAAGGAATCCACTTCAATCCCCACACCGCGATTGAGGAACTCCTCTTCTGCTTGAACAATAAGACTTTGAACATAAGCGTCGTCAACCGGGATAGCCTTTGAGGGTCGGTTAGAGTCTCCCTCAGTTACGAGGGATACAACTCCGGTTATGGTCTTCAATCGAAGGAGACTGGAGAAACTGGTACTGCGAACAAACACATAGCAGCCAGTCTTCATCTCAAAAACGTCTAAGTCACGTTTGAACACCGGAATGAATATTTCAATGGGATCATTACGGAAAATGTTGGGAATAGCTTTCCCAATTCTACGCATCGTGGGTTCAATGGTTTTCTCGCTTCTGAGTTCAACCATGAACCAAGGCTCACTTTGTAATTTCGAAACATCGCCATATTCAAGTATCATTTATATAATCCAAGTCAGAAACACACAAGCCCATCAGCTTAATACTGCATTTTTCAGTTGTTGAGAAACTTATCGAAATCATGCTGTTCTATCAATGAGCTACCGTCCTTCTTGACAGGCCGAGAAGAGGCACTAGTTGAAGTCTCTGAAGTGTTGAGAAGTTCATAAACAACCAAAGGTAGAGCATCGGCGGGTAGATTGGTATTGGACAACCACTTAACAAAGATGGAGTCTATAGCAGCCACATTGGGAAGCCGAAGGGCAATGTTATAGTAGGGAGTACCCGGCTCTGCCCACGGCGTACGGGCGTAAATAGAGAACAATACTTCGATTACCCTACTTGTACTATAGTTCCGTCCTGCCTCATCTATATACTTCACCGCCTCGACCTGATTATCCTCGATGATGGACTCATAGCACTTCAAACACAGGTCTTCGAGGTTATCATGCAAAGCATCTTTGACGATGCCGACTGTAATTGCCCCCATGGACGCCACTATACCCAGCCATTTTACGGCGTCTCTTACAATACCTTTGGATTTTTGGGCGATGTGCCGCAGAGCGTCATGCTCGTACTGAAGATCATTCTGATTTGCCAGATTAACTAACAGGCCAAAGATAAGATCAACATGAACCCGTTCAAAATAGAGAGGAGTGAGACGGCTGACGATGTTAGGTGGAACGCTCTCAGGTTGGTTGGAAACGAAGATGAAGATGCTGGAGGTATCCTTGGCTTCAGTCGGCTTCAGGTATACATCCCATGCTTCTTTGGATAGCTGATGAGCCTCGTCTATGATGATGACCCTCCGCTTAGACATAGCGGAGGGTGGAGAATTCATCACATCCATCAAATTACGAGCGTTCTCTACACCGGAGGTTGAGGCCGCATCCACCTCTGAGAAATCGGCTGACAGATTTAAACCCCGTTCGATGTCTTCAGCCTTATCAATGAACGTGCAAGAAGGGCACTTTCCACAGCCTAGAGGATCACTGCCCGTACACATAAGGGCACGAGCTAGTAGGTAGGCACATGTGGTCTTCCCGACCCCTACAGAGCCTTGAAAGAGGTAACCACGAGGCATGAACCTTTCGGTCTTAAGGATGCAGCCAAGGAGCTTTACCGCCCGTTCCTGCCCCACCACTTCTACCCAATAGTTTGGCCGATTGGCGATTAGATTCATGTCACCTGATTCTCTTCATTGTAATACCGCGTCCCAGCCCCATGTGAAAGAAATGGGGCGCAAGAAACCCAAGCCGGATGCCCGAGTCCATCACCAGCCACATACAAAACTTACCCCACAGATTGAACACCTACTTACCGCCTGTGTTGGCGGCTGATTGCCGGAGCAGCTTACTGAACTTGTAGAAGGCATCCACGGTCAATCCATCCATTTGATCCTGTAGGTCACCGAGTTGACGCACATCGTACCACTCAGCTTCTTCCCAGTCACCATCCGGCTTCAGTTCGCCGCTGATGTACGTCGAGTAGACGTAGATGACCACGCGGTGGTCGTTCAACTTTTTGTTAAGAACTTCAGATACGAAGATGACATTCTCAGGGTTGGTGGCTACACCGGCAAGAGTCAATACACCACGGACAGCCGCAGCTTTCAGTTCCTCAAATGGTTCGATACCCCCACTCGGGATTTCCCAAAGGCCGTTCTTTGAGCGACCGATAAGAACACGGCCTTCCTTCATAATCAGAGATGCGACTTCAGTCGTTGGTTGACTCATATAAAATCCTTTTCTGTGGGAGCTTCAGCATGTCACTGAGGCACTGTAATGCAGTTGGGCCTTCAAACTCACCGAGAGTTACATCTCCACGGACAAGCCCCTGATATTGAGCAGCTTTAAGGATGCCTTCGAGTAGACTGTAGATGTTCCCGTTTCTAACATGGCATCCCTCACATTCAATTGTTGAATCATAATCCCGAGGCGAGGGGGCGTCGGGATTATAGCGTTCGTTGAGGCCACATGTTGGGCATTTCATATACGCATATCCACGAACTCGATTTTAAACTGAGGGTACTTAGCCCTAAAGTCTTCAACCGCCTGTTCGGGGGTCATTCCCGGTTTGCTCTTACCCTTCATGAAAGTGTTTCGACCTTCGATGAACATGGTCATTAGATGACGAGTTGGATCATCGGGACAAGTCTCTGCAACGAATTGTACCTTTTTCATTAAACCTCTCCGTGTATGTGTTTTTGTCCAATGAAAAGACAGTTAGGGCGACCGCAGTCCTCAGGAGTGTCCTTCCACTCCTCCTCCCAATCTTTTTGATGGGCCACCTTCTGACAGGCAAAGCATTGGTGTTTACCGAACCTTATTTCGTCCTCAGAGCCATCACACGGCCAGTGCATATCCCACTGTTTGCCGCAGTCTTTGCAGGTAACACGGAAAGTGTTGGATGGGTGCCTCATACCTCTTCCTCATCTGGCACCCCAACTTCATTGTTGGTATGAGCCGGTACAATGAGCCCGTACTTCTTGTCAATCTCTAAAGTGCCCACCACGTTGTCGATGAATTCAAGAATGGACAGGTGGAGTCCATCCAGCCACATGTACCAAAAGTCCTTGATGGTGAGCCGCCCCTTTGCCTTGATGGCCGTCTTTACTTCACGCTTGAACTGAGGCAGGTCGAAGCCACGAAGCAGAGCGGAACCGGCGTCTTGAAGATTGACATTGTCATTGATGTCAATAGTGAACACATCCCTGCGAAAAGTCTTTTCCCCATCTTTAGTGTTTCTGATGGCAAGTTCCTGAAACACTACAGCAGCGGATGCAACCTCTGCATCATTAGACATATTGAGCAGAGAGAAGGCCACCGAAGGTGAGGCCACGGTTACAGGATCAATTGGCTTGTGAATACGGATACGAGCCGGTGTGCTGAGACCTGCCCACAATTCCGTTTCCAACGGAGCAAGAGCAAAGAAGGTAGAAACAATCTTCTCCACTTGCTTGTCATCCAACTTCTCAATCTCATCTTCGCGGAACCGGGCGAGTTCATCCGCACGTTTCTTCATATCAGCGGTGAAATGTGTATTATCCACGATACGACTGAGGAATTCAGTCGGCCAAGTGGGATACTTAAAATCCCACACCAATGGAAAGGTCTTTGCCCCCAACTTTGTCAATAGATCGGCGACAGAGATAACATCATCCTTGTTGGATGAAGCCACATAGACCCGCCCATTCTGGAAGTCCACGAGAACGGGAAACTGACTACGGTTGAGCACAGCCTCTGCTGCCACTTGGTCTTCAATCGTCTTCTTCTCTTCCTTGACGAGAAACTTGAAGGGGCGCTCACGGTCAGTGTAAGCAATCTGCTCTTTCTTCGAGTTAGGGTCGGTCGGGTCTTCCGGGTAATTTAGAACTACCCAAAACCCATACTTGTTGTTACTGAGCGACATAGTCTCCTCAGTGCCTACAAACCCCAAGCTATTCTGAATTAGTTGCAAGTCTTCTGTATTTGGCAGGGAATCGCCGTCCATTCGCACCAAAATATCACTAAGGTTAGAGATAGCTTCAACGTCGGCCACTGTCTCATCCAAACGAGGGCTACCGAACGGGTTTATGCCGAGGGCTTCTTGATTTTGAAACTTGGAAGTGATTGATGCTGCAAGTTGCGAAACCTTGAATGCCGTAAGGGGGTCAGCCAATGCTTTTTGAAACCCCACGATACTCGCCGACTCTACTCCAAAGACTGCCCAGTTACCTCGTCCAAACATGTGTTCTCCTCATACCTTCTCAAATACTTGATTAAACCTAAAATTCGATTTTCATCCTCGCCCAACATACCTAACCCAACATTACAGGTGTTGCATAACAACCCTCTAGCCTTGCCAGTTTTGTGGTCATGGTCTACATGCCACGTGTCAGGCATTCTCCGCCTCGATTACAAAGTTGCACTGTTCAGGCGGACCACATGGTTCAGGATCGCTCATGGCGATGTAGACCTGCTCACCGTTTTCAACTTGATTATCGCCGGGAGTATCCCACAGCTTGAACAAGTCACCCTTACGGAGAAGGTCGAATGTAACAACCTCCCACCCTTCGACACCTTTGCGTTCTACCCTGCGTAACACCGCCGGTTTGGGTAGAGTTACTTCACCAATCAATTCGTCCATCAAAATTCAACCTCAAATTCTTCATCGTTATCAGCGGTGAGGTAGTCTTCACCCCTTTGTTGAGTCCCCCATCCACTTCTCTTCAATGGGATGGCCTATGGCATCACCAATCGCTTCGCCGAGAACGGCACCAAACACCTTGGACTTCGTGTCGGGCGTGTCGGTGTAGATTGGGGTGGTTCTAATGTTCTTTCCCATGTTAGGTTCCGGACACCCGGTCGGGGTACTTGGTTGGGATAATCCCCTCAACTTTTACCTTCAAAATGCGGTGGGGCGGGTAGTGCTCGAACTCTCCCTTGCCATCATTGTGACGATACCCGCCGAGTATGATAGCCGAGGCGTGTTCACGAGCTTTATGGGCTCAACCAGTTGAGCCCTTTCAGGGTCTATCTGGCGGAAGCAATCTACCTCTGGTACTTTATTGCTTTCCATACCTACCCCCTTTTTTGTAGTGTTCAAACAGGTCATGTGCTGCTTGGCCGGTTAGGGTACGCGAGGAGATATGAAGTAGGATTAAGGGAAACTCACTCTCTATAATCCAACCATCATCTGTAAGCTTCTGTTCCAAACTTCGCTTTGATTCTGTGTCCATAATCCCCTTAATACTCAAATTCCATGGTAAGCATGTGCTGTAATTCACGGGCGAGTACAGGAATTTTGAGGCACTCTGAGGGATCGGATTTGGGGCAACTGAGCACTTTTACATTCATCGTCTTGATAGTCGCAGCTTGCTGGGCGGCTGACATGTTCCCTGCTCCGGCTTCTTCTCCCTCTTTAGCTACCTCATTGTCATACAGCAGAAACAGGTCGGTGACGCCCAGCATTCTAAGGTATGCTTGGTGTTGCCGACCCACTACCTTGGTTAGGGGGGAAATTATAGGGTAGTCTGGGCACATGAGTCTAGCCGCGAGAAGGTCGAAGCCCCCCTCTACAACAACCACCTTACGCATGTCTATGATTTTCTTCAGAGTAGCATAATCATTCCCAAGCCAACGAGGGCCGATTTGATTCTGTTTATCGCCGATGTACCTATACTTCATGCCGGGAATAGCGAGTAGACTGGTTTCCAGTGGCTTAGTTTGAGCACTGACAAGCTTACCATCTACATCTCGAATTGGAAAAATGAAAGCGGGTCCGGGTATGATGCGGTTGGGTACATAGAAGAACCCAAGCTGCTTGAGGACAGTCTCAAAATGCTTGTCATACAATTTGAGACTGGGAGCCCAGCCACGGGCTTCGATAATCTTCTTTTTGGTGAAGGGTACCTTGGCCTTATCCGGGCATATTTCTGCGACCCGATTGTAGAAAACATCCGTCTCCTCAATTACTCGATTAACATCCGTCTCCCACCACTTCTTCGTATCCTGTGCAGTCACACTCGCCTCCCTCTCCCCTGCAACCAGTAGGAGTCGCCGGATAAACGTCAAGATCATCAAAGCCACTCCCCCAGCATCGAAATAGATGCACAAAAAAAGAGTGGTTACACTTATTACAGTTCGGTGTGTTCGGTGCTGTTATCAGGCTCATGATTTTCCACTTGTTGAATGATATGCTCCGAGATTATCTCATCTTCAGAATCGAACTGCCCTGTCACCCATAGAAATACCACCAAATCCCGGTAGTCTCTCAGTAGAATTTTAGGGTCTCGAAGAGCTTTCCTGAATTGCTCCGACAATTCATCCTTGGAATATAGAGGGACAAACTGTTCATGTCGTTTGCAGAACTCCGGGTTTCGAGAGCCACAGGTGTCACAACCGAGAACCGTCCGTCCAGCAACATCGGCGAAGCTGCAATTGTTAGGACATGGGCGCAGAAACCGCTTTAGAAAACGGCGGCGATGACGATGCACCAACTCTTTGAAACGAGCAAGTACCTCATCAAGAGATTTCAGCTTTATCGGTTTCATCAGGCTCCCCTACTTCACTAATACTGACCTGTTCACGTAGGGTCGGTGGGCTTGTTGGAACAACCTCATAAACATGCCTCGCAGCCTCAGTTAACTCAGCCACCTGAGTCACAGCAAGAATGGTGAATCCATGATCTTCAGACAATGTTTTGAGCATTGCTGAGACGTTGGTGACAAAATTGATGTAGTCCACTGAAACGTTGGCGAAAACCTCATCAAGGGCAACCAGCTTTGCCAATTTAAATCGCTTGATGAAAATAATGCGGAGAAGAAACGCTACAACATTCTGCACGCCGCCGCCGAATGAATCCATGGGGTTACCCACGGTATCTCCATGTTTGATTAACAGCCGGTATGAGTAACCTCTCGCTGTTTCTTTCTTTTCTACGACAAGGGCGAGGGTTTTATCATTAAACACCCGGTGCAACCCGGCAGATACAACCGATTCAATTTTACCTATGCCGTTAGCTGAGACAATCTCGATGCATTTGTCAATAAGCCCGACCGCTTTAACAAGCTGAGCCGACTCTTCTTTAAGTCGGTCAATCCTGTTCGTGAGACGAGTGATGGTCGTCCTCTCATTTTCAAGCTGTTGCTCGATACGAGTGCGACCGTTGCGGAAAACCGCAATGCGATTAGAGAGGCTTTGTTCCATTAGGTAACAACCCGATCTTCATTAAAACGCAGAACCTCAAACATGTTCTTATCGGATAACTGACCTTCTAGGGGTCCGCCAAGCCGCAACAACGCTAACCCCAAAAGGTATTTCAATTCGGTCTCGGAGCTTACAACATCGAGCCCATTTTTAATCTGTGTCACTATCTCAGGAAGTTCCAAATTACTCCTCCACTAGTTTGTCGATGTAGTAAACGATTTCGTAAGTCCCACCGACACCTTGGGATTGGTTGACAGCGAAAATCTGGTGATCCAACGCCGAGAGTTCATTCAGCTTATCGGCCACGTAGCGGTTTTGAACGTTGACCTGAGACCAGAAGCGAGTTTTCCGCCGGAAGGTCTTGGTCTTGGCCTTCTCCTCATCCCTTTTGAGTGATGCCTTTACGAGTTCTGTTAACTCAGAATCGGAGAGTTGAACCTTCTTGTTTACTTTGACCATGATGATGCTCCTTTTACCACCTATCTTATTTACTGCGATTTTCTGAACCGGGTAACAATTGATACTTAGAATGATGGTACTTCTGACGAATCTTTCTAAATAAGCCCAAAGTTTACTTCAAAAGGCCCACGAACTATACGATAGGTGGGGTTGCGTAGTGGAACTGAATAGAGAACAGCTTCATCCTCAGTTGTCTGGCTCAAAGCGTCCACAATAAACTTGGCAGTTCTACCAAAAATGGTGGACCGAGGCCATGTAGTTGAAGACGCTCCGTGGGGGAAAATTTGGACGTTACTATACTTGTCCCGGCATACTATGCCGTCCTTGGGGTTCAACTCTACCCTATCCGTATCCCCGGTCAAGTAAGCCACATTGGATAATGAAGAAAGAAGGCGAGAAGCCCGGAAACGAGTTAACTCTGTACCCGGCTGTTCATAGACCTTGAGCATCTCAGTTGGGGTTTGATGAGAAGTCATAGCACACACCAATCCCTCTTTTTCCACAACCCAATACCCTTGGTTGCTAACGAGAAACTCAGCAACTCCTCCGCCAGCGATAAACCTTAGAAAGGACTCACGTGGCTGGAGGACGACTGGCACAGCCTTAAGCCCCTCCGATGTCCAGATGACTGCCCCACTGATTGTGCTAACCAACAGGCGTCCTTTCTCTAAAAGAGGGGGACTAGAGAGGGTCTTAAACAAGCGAATATCGAAGCCATTGAACAGGGTGCCGGTAAAACGGAAGTTGCCGGGGTTGCCTAAATAGTGATCCTTGAAGCCAGCGACTTCGTTCCGAACCGTATGTACCTGTAGCCGTACTGGATATTCATCCGTGGATTCAAGCCGTAATTTATTCGCAGCGTCCAAAGACAGTTGCATGGTATCTGCCGATACATTCAGCAAATCCTTTAAGTTCCCCAATGATGCGAATATATGGGGTTTTGTCAACTCAAATTTACTGGTCTGGATGAACCCGAACGGGCTCGACCGATGAAACTGCGGCTCGGCGTTCTCAGGAAGTTGCACCCCGAGGAACGCACAAGCTTGAGTATCAAATCCAGAAACCACGCGGAGTACCTTAAGCAGGTCTCCCTTATCAATCAACATACTTAGTAATACCGGCTTAATCGACAACCCAGTTCGTGCCATTGCAGAATGCATGAACAGAGGTTCCCGCACTGCCCGTACCCGACAATGTAGCACCATAGGTGGTAGTTGCGGGGTCGCTTACTGTTGCGTGCATCCCATTGGTGGTTGAGGAACAAGATGGCAAGGCGGCAAATAGTTGGGGAGAGAGTCGGGTCAAAGCTAGGTCTAACTCCCCATCATTAAGCGGAGAACCAAGACTGTAGGTGCTTGACAAGGTATACTTATTCGGTCCTGTGCGATAAAGGAAACCATCAAATGCCGTGTTGGCGGCTGGCATGTTCTGGTAGGAGGATAAGCCTGAGTTGAAACCAATAGCCCCTCCTGAAGGAACACTGTAACCATAGAATCCAGAGAAACTACCAATCCCAAAATTCTTCACAGTGTCATTGTATCGAAAGCCTCCGCTATTCTCCATACCACTGTAATAACTAACCGGCCCAGTGATTGTGTGTTGAACCAACCATTCTGTTGCATTGTTACCAAGGTCGGATAACTCGTAAATACCCACACAAGCATCCTGAGCCACCGATGAGTTGTAGGCACTTCCGCACCACTGAATAACATTCGAGGTTACCGGCGAGGATGGCCCGGAGGCTGTTCCTGTTTTTAGGACTACCAAACCAGCCGCACCACTTATAGTTAAGCTAGTACGAGCGTCAGTCAACGTCGTAATACCAGAACCCCCTGTTACAATCTGAGCAATGGGTACCATGGTCGATGTAAACCCAGTAGTATTGACGGTCGGGGCGTACGAAGCTGTAGAATCCAAGAATACGTAGTTTGTGGTGCTGGCTGTAAGCGACTCAACACCCCCCGGATAGGAGACCAGAGTGCCACCATTATTTGCCCTACCCGGACCGATGACCACCTGTAACCCCACACCCTGAGTAGGTTGGTAATAGTTCGCCGCGACATACACCTGTGAAAAAAGGGGCAGCGTAAACAGCAACAATGTAATCAGAGTTAAAAGCTTCTTCATGATACCTCTCTTATTTATGGGAAACAAAGTACAATTCCGCTAATCCCAGCATCCGATGCAACAAGGTAAATGTTCGTAGCATCCACGTAGGTGGACTGGAGCCAGACGTGCCCATCAGATGTCATAACCGGGACAATATAACTTGGAGTGAATGAAAGACCATGGGCAAACTGGAAGTTACCAGCGAAAGCCGTATTGGATGAGTTAAAGATAACAATAGAAGCCGGAACCGTCCTCAGTACGCCACTGCTAATGGCAATAGTGGCATTGTCTGGCCTGACGATGCCAAGAGTTCCATTGGTAGCGGTTGACGCCGATATAACCCCCGAACCATTAACCACAATGGTTGCGTCATCAGGGACAACACTTCCGGCCACAGAGCTAGTAGCTAAGCTGGACACCCAATCACCAGCAGCATCCACATAATAGAACAAGGCGTCAGCCACCGAATATACAATCCACCCCGACTTGGGGGTGTAGAACTCCCATCCCGGCGTAAGATTGTTAGTCCCGGTGGCTGTAATCTGAGAGGAATATACCGCAATGTTGTTGGTCTGTCCAACCCACAACCCAGTGGCCCCCGAGAGAACAATATAGGCATCACCGTTACTAGGTGAAGATGGGGGTGTAGACATTCTTGATAACACACTGGCTTGAACGAGGGCGTCTACCCCGCGAAGAAATGGGCGAAATTGATCGTAGTATACCTCACTAATCGCCGCGTTGTTGAGAAGCCCTAACTTAGAGCCGTATGAAATTGTCGCTTGTGCCATTACTTACTCCTTTTGTTAGGTGGTTCCAAATCCAACCCCGAATAAAACTGCAAACCCTGTGCTGATTACTGGAGGAGGAGGCGGTTGCCCTGTGTTAGCTTCCTCAATGTTTGAATAGGGTGATGCGCCATCTGTCGAAACTGCTTGAACCCTGAAGTAGATATGCTGGCCTATTGGTTCAGGGAGGGTTATTGTTTCAACATAACCACTGTTTATCAACGTACGTGTCCAAGTCATTTCATCGAAAGAAGACTCTAAGATGTAATACTGAATGAGGTCTGGGCGTTCAGCACTCCAGCTAACTGTAAGATCAACATAGTCACCTCCAATTAAACTCCCAACCCCAATGGGATTAAGAATAGGAGCGGCGGGACGACCGGCATAAGTGTCATTTGTCTCAAACAGAATTTCACCTGTAGTAACAAACTGATTACGCAAGTTAGAGGCGTCGAAGATACCAATAATCTGACCATGGGACAAGTCAATCAGGGTCTCATAAGTCTTACCCCCTGCAACAGCAGTTGCTCCGGTTCCTTCTGACGTTGTGCCATAGTTAGCATGTTGATAGCTGACAACAAATTGAGTAGGTGTGGCCGACGTAACCGTAGCCTTAGCCCCATTCAAAAATGTAGCCGCAGTCAAACCATTGAAGGTAACCACGTGTCCCGCAGTGTAGGTGTTATTCGCCACCACAGTGACAATATTTCCAGTAATGTTGATGCTCTGAATGTTGGCTGAAACAAGGGCGATGGTACCAATAAGGATTTTGCCTGTGCTCAGGGATTCCACATTTGAGGTGCGAACGAACTGCACATTGTCGATCCCATAGAGTTCTCCCGATTCAACCGTCAACTCTAATGTGCCCTCTATCGTCATTCCTATGTTTTGTACCTGAAGAAGCAAGCATCCATCTACTCCGGTTAACACGATAATGCGAATGTTGTTAAAGCTGTAAGTTGAAAACACCTTATTGAAGGACATGCTGGCTTCTGTGCTCAACACAATAGTGGTGTCTGGGTTATCTGTACTAATTAACGGAGCGGTGGAGTACCGATATAAGTTACCCGCACTATCAAGCACAAACGTCGTATCATCCTCAGTATGTACCGCGTCGATAATCGCATTCTGATTACCTTCACTATCTAGCGGCACGAAGAGCTTTCGCAAAAGCGCCATATTCGGCTGTATACCACCAAACACGCACACTGAGGCCGGAGAAATTAACAGGTATCGGTCGGAGCCGTCAAACGCAGAAGACCGTTTAATACTCTGGAAATTTGTATAAATACCAGAGACATCCAGCGGCACCCACGTATGTGTAGTGTTTCGTTGAGAGATAGTGGCGGTCGGTCCCCACAAGGAGCGGGACAGTTGAAGGGTGTCTTGAATATCAAAGGGGTAGGCAACTATGTTTATCGTCACTGAAGCAGTGACTGGGGAGTTGACTCCATCGTTAACAGTGAGACTCCACACTGAGGACTCCCCTTGAATGAGAGCACCGTTTGTATTCACCCGCAAAACAGAGGAAGTTACTCCACCTGAAACAACAAGCGGGTTGCCCGATACCTGCGTCCACAGATATGTGGTTGCGTCATCCGATTCTACGATACCAGTATAAGTCGGGGAGATTATGACAAGAGAATTCCTATCCGCCGCAATCGGGTTGGTAGGGAAAGTGATGGTAGGAGAAGGGTTGTAAGGCACCGTGACATTGCACCAACCAAATTGAGCATTGGCAACTGCATTTCCAGTATCTGCTGTTGATGTGTAGTCAGCGTGTGTGAAGTTCGCTGTAAAACTATCCCCACTGGTTCCCGTCACCACAACCATAAGATCATTCAAAAAAGTAGCTGTACCAATGTTGTATAAGAACACCTCTTCTGTGGACGCTAAGTTGACAGAGGCACTCGTGCCAACAGTGAGAACATTAGACGCAATTCCAATCGTCGTAATAGTCATCGCTGGGCTAGAAGATGTAGTTGCTACAAGTCCCACAATAAAGCTTTGAGCATCCCCTCCGATAGTACGGTTCACCAAAAGGTTAGCCGTCGTATTCAGTGGAGCCACCGGAGTTAAAGTGACATGGGAGTTTGCAGGAGTAAATGTCCAATCAAAAGTAACTGGGTCAAGGTTTGCGTCGTTCGTACCGCTGGCGTTAAATAAAAAGGGAGTTCCACGAATTACAGTTGTAGAACTTGGGAGATGCGTATCCGGTACGAGATTGACCACAGGTGGGGTGTCGAACCCAGAAATATACCTAGCTCCGAATACTGCATCACCCTCTCCCTGTGCAAGTATTTGTTCTCCAACAACACCCCACTTGGTCAGGTCATCTAAAATATCCTTAGTGCCGCGAAGCCATGTGAAATTCAGATTGTTGTAGAACCCCGGCGCGTCTACCAGATTAAACGTACTAACTCCATCCACTGTGTCGATATGCAATGTGGCTGTATGCAACGGCCATGCTGTTGGTGCCTGAGTGAATCGACTGTCGGCAGTTGGAACTGGTGTTGAGGTCCAGTTGGTTGTATCTAGGTTTGGTGAAACGGTAGTAGAAGAGATGGCGTTCTTCGCTGTGTAGTAAGCGTAGCTCACTGGAAAGGTGGGAACAGCCACCTGAACCACAGCCCCTGTCGTGTAAGATGTGTAGGGTTTCCACGCACCCGCATATAAGTAGGTTACTGCTGTGTTAACAATGTAGCTTGTTCCATTGTAGGACACTCGATCATTCACATAGTACGTTTCCACCTGAGGTGACCAAACCCCACGTACACTGTACACTGGTTCCGCCAAATAGGAAACACTCGTTCCCTGCGTATTTGCGATTGAGAGCGTCCCCTGAATGTAAGATGATGTAGTTGACCCCGGAATTACTTGGAAGCTCCAAGCAGACCCGGTGTAATACCCAAGCAATAGGTTACCCACCAAGGCGTTTTGATAGACCAACTGATTATAGAACTGTTGCAGCAGAGTTCGAGTTGATCCTTGAGCAACTACAGTTAAACGAGAGTCGGCATAACGGCTGGTAAAAGTAGTCAACACGGTTGAGGATGACCAAACATCCGCTGTGCGTGTTACTGCCTTGACGCTAAACGTCTGGTCCTGAAAAGTTATCTGCTTAGGATGACTCTCGTAATAGACCTCGATAGTGGAACCATCAGGAGAATAGCACGACACCGCACCAAAGGTATTCCCGGAGCGAAATGGTGAAGAGTCAAGGGAGGTTGCTCCAACCAAAGATACTGGGTCTGCATTTCCAACCACTTCAAACCCAACAAGAGAATGTCCCGGAAGCCAACTCGCAAAACCATTCTCATAACCCACTTGAGTGTAATTGCTGTGGGTGTAGGTGGCGGTAAAAGACACCCCCGGTGTGGTGCTGGCTACCGTAACTGTAACCCCATTCATGAACACCGCGTTCTGCAACCCAGAGAGCGTGATTTGTTGCCCTACCGAGAACTCCACATTACCTTCGACAGTGAGTACATTGCTGGCGATATTGATGTTAGTAACTTCAGCAACTGCCGGAGTTGTCCAGATTTGTTGAGGATTGGTGAAGGCTATCGCAATGAATTGAGATGCCGACAACGAGCAAATGTCATAAGAATCCCGAACATACGATGCTGTTACAAGCGTAGTCGGGCCGACCAGAGTAAGATTGTCAATGTTGAAGTAAAAAAGGATAACGTCGGTGCAATTCCCGTTATCTTGTGTCCCCACAATATAGATTGTGTTGTTTCCATCAAAGGCCACAACAGGGTCAAATGATGAGTTTGGATGAGGGAAAGTATACGTCGCAGCGGCAGCGAACACTGCACCCGGTCCGGGTTGCGGAGGCGCAGGTTCAGACACAAACACCGCAAAGGTGTTATCCGCCCGAACCTGCGAGACGATATAAATGGTCGAGTCTATCTCAGTGAACTGGGCGTTGCCAGTAACTAACTCACTCGACCATGATTGATTGTCTACCGGGGTAATCATGCGTGCCACCACCTATGGCATTGTCTTTGAGGATACCCATACATGCTGGTGCCGTGATCCAGCTTTGGGGGTAGTTTTAAGAATTTAGCTGCGAATCGCATGTTGCCACCTATGAATGGCTTCGATAGCCGACAAGAATTCTTCACGAGTTTTATCAGATTTCAACTCGTTGCAGGTCTTGCAGCAGGGAACCACGTTCTCTTCGGTGTACCCTTTGGTGCTGTCAATGCGGTCGAGACCGTTCCAGCGGAAAACTTGACGCTCCTTATCGGCTACACCCTGCCACAACTTCTGTGATGGTGGCTGACCGCAGTAGTCGCAGGGCGACGTAATCAAACCAATGAAGGTATTCTCGGGTATGCCAAACTCCCTATCGTTGTGCTTAGCGTTACGTTGGTACACGCTCAAAACCTGACTCCATGGTTGTGTCTTAACCACCATGGAGCAGGGGCGACAACTTTTAATCCCCCTAGTTTTTCGCTTTAGATTGGCACTAGAAGCCACCGTTGTTACACCACACTCACACCTACAAGACCAATAAGTGTGCTCATCGGTGATGTTCGGTGAATTGACCCGAGATACCACCTTTAATTTCCCAAATTGCTGACCAGTTAGCTGCGAAGCCTTTCTACTCATTGCTAAGCCATCCCCTCGCCGCTTCCCTCTGGACCTTCCTCCGCTTCGTTGTCAACTTCGTCGAGGGTGAGTCCTTTTATCACTCTTTTTATCAAGTCGGACTTCTCCATAATGACTTGGCCAATGCTACCATAGATGTTACTGAGTAACTCGTTGAATTTGCTGTCATTGACAGTAAATAAGCTATCCTGAAGTTTCTGCTTGCAATCTTCAGGGTCGATGTTAAGAAACTCAAGGATGATGTCAACAGGCAGACTTCCCTTTGAATATAAATTAAAAAGCATATCGTAAAGGTCGCCACTGTCGCGTAAAGCCATACGTGAAAAGCTTACCTTGGGGTAAATCCAACGCGGACGACCGTACTTATCGGTTTCGTAGAAGCCTTTCTTCATCGCCACAGGGCGGAAAATCTGGTCTTCAATAATCCCGGTCAGGACATCCCTAAACTGAGTGTATGACACGTTCATGATTTCCAATTGGATTTTGTTGCCGCTGTACATCCCCTCACCGATAAGCAGTTCAGGCGAGAGACCGAGACCGATAGCAAGGTCAGAGTTGGTGTGGTTCCACTCAGCATCAAGTGAGAGCAAGCGGCCTTCTGAGCCAATTTCATCCCAACGTGCCTCATAGTTCAAAACGACCGAGTAATCAGGGTCGCTCTTGGCCTCGTCAATGTGAGCACGAAGAGCCATGACTTCAGACGGTGGGATGTCCGGGGCAATGACCAGTGTCTTCGGCGTCATGTTACGTGAAGCAATAGTGCTCTGCACCTGACGCAACTTCTCACGATAGATAACCGTGCGGATGCAGCGTTGGAGAATCGAACGGCCATGCAACTCATAGCCTGACTTCTTACGGGCGAAGTGGATAACGTAAGAACCAGTGAAAGGGTCTTGATTGAGAGCGACCTTACCTTCTGACTGGAGCGTATCCTTTACCTCAGGTGCCACGTCCGGGTCTTCCAGATAGGCTTGCTTCTGCTTCTCCGGTGGTTTGTAGTAGACGGTAGGCAAGTCCCCCATCAACCCGTCTGCGGCCATCTCTATCTGTTCTGGAGCCAGAACCTGAATGCGGTCGAAGCCTTCATAATCAGGGTTCGTCACATGCGAGAATAACTCCATCTCTTCTTTCTTCTTGTCGCGAATCTCTTTCAACTCTTCAAGGAGTTGCTTCTTCTTTTCCAGCAACCGAAGATAGTGCTTCATCTCCATGATTTCGCGTTGAGCAGAGATAGAGGAACCCATGGCGATAGCCTCGCGAACATCCCCTGTGGCACCAGCCGGAGTCTCAGGGGAGAATCCTCCTCCTCCACCTCCTCCACCCATAGGCATCGAGCCACCGCCGCCGAAATCATCGAGACCGCCAAGGTCACCGTCTCCCATGCCGCCATCATCCATTGGGGCACCCCCTTCTTCAGGAAGAGGACCACCGGCATCAGGGGCAGCATCAGCACCCCCTTCAGCGGGGGGTGGGGCAGGAGCCGGATCACCGGGAGCCGCTGTAATGGAGATGGGGTATTGATCGTCAGCCTTGGATTGAGAAATCAGCTTGGCAATCTTTGAGATACCGGCACGCTTGGTAAAAATCTCCCGTGTAACGGCTGCTACGCTGTCGTCAAAGCTGAAACCAACCTTGGACTTGCGTAATTCATCAATGACGGCTGACTTCTTTTTCACCCAAGCTGCGTGTTTATCTGGTGACAGGAAATCCAAAATCTGTCCAGAAGTCCCACCAAGAGGCCCGTTCTGAGATTCTTTGGTTGGGTCGGCACCCTTAACTCCCCGCTTATCCTTCTCCAAAATCTTCTTGGCGGCGGGGCAGGGTTCAACCTCATCGTATTCCTCTACAAACAGGAAGGCTTCACCAATCGTCCAATATTCACGAACGGCGTCGATGAGCACTTGGAACAATTTTGTGTTGTTCACTAGCCCGGTGAAATAATCATAGATGTAATCTGCGTACTCATCACTCGAACATTTTGGCTTCTCAAGAACCATCTTGGATAGCGGGAGTTCGGTGTGCATATCGATAGCACGACCAACAACAGGGTCACGGTCGTAAGCCAAGCGATAGAAGCGAAGTTCCTCAGGACGTGAGGCTGGGAGTTCCAGTGCATCCACTGGAAATTCATAGCTATAGTATCCAATGTTATTTGAATCTTGAATGTCGGCGTAACCTAGAGAACCATCAGAGAACAACCCTGCGGTCTTGACCCGCTCATACATACCCCAACCACGATTGGGGGAAGAGACATCGCCTTTGGCGGCTTGTCGGATAGCTTGTATCTGGTGGTCATCAATAATCTCATCATCGGTGCCGGATTTCATGCGAGACCAGCGGCCAGCGGAAGCGTATTGCTTTCCTGATTTGTCCGCAGCTACCTTACGGACTTCTGTTCTAATTTGTGGTTGAACACCGTTACGAAGACGACTTGACGCTGCTTTCTTACCTTTACCCTCATCTTTTTCTGCCATAGCAAACCTCTAATAAATTTAGTTACGGTAATACAAACTACGATGGTGCGGTTATGCGGTGTTACAAACTGCAAGGGTACTTCTAATTAGACCTAGATATTGGGAAAACTAGTCTTCGGGTTCATCTGTAGTGTTGATTATGCGCTATTTCTCTTTGTCTAGGATGGCATTAGCCGCCTCTTTAAACAGGTTGGCCGGGTCTATTTCTTCCCCATACACAATAGGCACATCTATATTCGAATCGGGAAGTCTCAACACCCAAAACTCCTGTTCTTGGGCCTTCTTCTTGGCGACACGAGTGCGTACTTTACGAGCCTTCTGTCTAGCTTCGGTGCCCACTTCTTCCATAGCCTCGGCCTGTTTTATCTTGTTCTGCCGGATGCGATTCAAAGTCTGAAGAGAGTCCTGTAGGGTTTGAATCAAAGGGATAAGCTGGGCTCTCTCTTTTTGCAAAGCTTCATCGTCAATGTCCAATTCGTCAGCAAAACGAATGAGCCATTGCAGAGCGGTCTTCTGGCTCTCGTGCGCTTTCACCGAGTAGCCCATCAGGTTATATACTTTGGAAGAGTTAAGTCGCAGGAGGGCTCGGTTGCGTGTGACTTCCACCTCATCATCAACCTGAGGGTCTATGTCAACACGGAACTTGAAAGGTAAAGAGCCCGGTTCAAGTCCCATCTCCTTGCGAGTACGGAACTTGAACTTGGGCTCACCCACCTTAGTTTTAGGGCAGTCGGCCTCTTCATGAAAAGGCGACTTGCACGAGGGGCAACCGATAGTCTCCCACTCAGGGAAGAACTCGGCTTTCAGTTTGTTATCTTTAGCAGCCATATACTCATGAGTTCAATACCTCAGAAATTGAGTGAATATCTTTTACAAACTCCTCCGGCACCTCAGTTACCGCTTTGTTGCGGAGCAGTTGCAACTTGCCACGATAGATGACACGAATGTTGTGAGTTCCAACCCCCAGCCGTTTCCTCAACCGAGCACCCACCTCTTCATCTAAGTCAATAATTTCAACAATCTGCTCTGGTTCTTCGACAACAGCCGGTACTTGTTCTACCACCCTAGTTACCGCCTCAGCAAAAGCTGAGGCCGCAGCCGCCATAGCTTTAAGTGGGGTTGGTTCTTCTTCAACCTCATCTTCATCGTCATCCAAATTCACTTTGACTGTAGCCGTTACATACTCCAAAGGCTTGTCCAAGGTGACCGTGATGGTTTGCTCAGAAACAACCACTTCGATGTCTTCCACTTCTACAGGCTCCCCAAGAACCTCCACGGTTGGACGCTTGACTGTTGCAGTTAGTGGGATGGCACCGAGGTAGCCGAACTCTGGGGTGAGAGGATCACGATTCTCAACCCCGAGACCCATCCGTTTTTCATAGGCTTCAAGAGTTTCCAACTTGTCATCCTCATCATCCGGAGTGTGGTCAATACGCCAGTATTCATCCAACTGAAGAGCCGCGATGAGTGCCTTCTTCCGTGCCTTGTCATCTTTGGCCTCAAAGAAATGGTTGGCCGCAATGAAAGCACGCGGGTGAAGGCTTTCTTCGAGGAAAGCCTTCGCCTTGGCAATGCGAGTGTCTATCCCCGAGCCCACAGCTTGAACAAGGTTCTTAAGAGTGTCAACTTCCCACTCATCAGGGATATAATTGGCAATTTCCTTGATTTCCGTCCATGCTGCTGGCGTGTGGTCATCATCACCAGTCACGTGGTGCTCCACATCCCATGAGTTACCATACTCGGCATCAGACTCGATAGGCACCCTCCACTTCATCTTCTCATGCATCTTACGCAACTTCATGAGACGAGTGATGCGGGGAAGAATGAATGGTACATACTCATTCTTAACGATGAAGTCAATTTCATCATGCACCGAGCAGTGCAGATGGAACACCGACTGTACCAAGGGGTCACTCTCTACCCACTTGCGAATCCGGTTAAGAGACATACGCATGAAGTCACCGGCCAGCCCTTGCAAAGGAACGTTGACGCTGACACGTTGAATCTTACCCATGAACTTGTTGTAGTCCATGCAGTTCCTGACTCCTGTGTCTGAGTCCTTCCACATACGGTCGGCCATTGCCCGGAAGCTTGCGGCCTTCTCCGGGTCTTCTGCCTTCTTGGCAGCTTCTGACTTCCTCATCAAGTCACGATATGCCCAATAGTTCTTGGTCTCCTCTTCGGTGGGTACGTGAATGTGTTGTGCTTCCATCGCCGACTTGAAACTAATGACACGTCCAGTCGCCGTCTTGCAATACATCTCTTCCTTGGCGATGTTCTGCTTTGTCTGACACCAATCGAAAAATACCGGGACACCTTCCCAATACTTGGCGACCATCTTCTTGGCTTCTTCCCAAGTGATGTCTGGTTTCTTCTTCTTCATGTTTTCATAGATGGTGTACTCAGTACCGCCATACAACAACGCGAAGTTGATGATCTTAGCGAGGTCGCGGAGACTCTTACGAATCGCCTTCGATGTATTCGGGTCGGTGAATTCAGCAAATACCTTACTGGCAGTGAGTGAGTGAAAGTCACCTTTACCGACAAGAAACTCATTGATGAATTCCGGCTCACCTGATACATTGGCAGCGCAACGCATTTCAATGTTGCCATAGTCAACCGAAAATAATGTCCAGCCGGGAGGAGCATGGAACAAGCAACGAAGGTTAACAACCTCATTAGCATCTATCTTGGTGTTTTCAATTAAGATGCCATACTTGTCAGCACACGTCTTACACTCAGGCACTAAGCAGACAGCGTACCCCATGTACTTGCCGATATGATTTTTGACAATACCGGGGGCTTTGGTACGCACCTTAATCTTCTTCTCTTCAACCACCTCTTCCAAGACGGGCTCACCACCTACTTCATGAAAGCGAGGCAAGCCGGTCTCCCAGTCCATGCTTTGCTTATAAGAGATGATAGTTTCAACCTTATCTTTCTCTTTAAAACAAGAGGGATGTAGGTCCGACTCGGTATACTCTTCGATGTCTTCATCCGATATTTTCTCAGGATCAGGATCGAGGACGTTACCCTTAACCTTCCACATCAAGTAGCTTTCAATCTTCTTGATGCCCTGAGGGTTGAGACCGAAACCGCCATCACGCTCAAACTCACCACCGGCAGCAGCCAGACGGCCACCAGCCACCACGTTCTGCTTGAGGTAAATACGGGCGCTATGGTCACGTGGGTCAAAGCGAAGGTTATCTGGGTGCAGGGCCATGTAATCCCTGTATTGAAGGATAGTCTCAAGGAATTTATCCTCTGGGTGCTGCTTGAACAAATCTTCAAGAGCTTCAGCATCGCATGACGGATTTCCCGTGGTGGTAAATTTGGAAACGGTGTAACCCTTGACCTTGAAGAACAAGGTTTGAAGTTGCATAGTCGAGCCGGGGTTGAATTGCTCTTCTTCAGCTACCGTACCTTCATCCCCCTTGGGCTCTTCGTACCCGGCATCAAGAGCAAGCTGACGAAGCTTTATACGCATCCCATCCAGCTTCTTGCGGTGCCCCTTAACCGTACGAGAGAGGCGATTGGTGTCTACCAGCCAACGTTGACGTTCAATCCACGTGATGGACTCAACCAACTCATGGTCAATGCGGTGGATTATCTTGCGGCTCCGGGCAAGTTCATACATCTTCTTCCAGAGCAGCCATGTGCAGATGGCGTCACCAGCGGCGTACCAGAGTGCAATGTCAGTTGGTATCCATGAGAAAGGAACAAACTGATTCTTGAGCGTATGCTTGTACGCCTTCCTTTGTTCAACAGAGCAGTTACAGAATGGGCCACCCGTTAATGGGCAGTAATCTACCTTGACCTTGGCAATCTCTTCCAGTTCAATCTGGTCAATACCAAGCACATTCTTTGACAGAGCCTTCAACCCACCGGCACCACCAGTGAATGACCCTTTGTCGCCGAGGTCCGCCTTGGGGTCGTTGATGTAGGCTAGTACCTGCACATCCTCGAAGTGAGGGTAGGAACGAAAGTTGATCCCCATGGTAAGGCGAAGAACTTCACGGTCAAACTTTGCGTTGTAAAACACAAGATGGCAACGATCAAACAGGTACTGTAGTATCTCCGCACACTTCTCGCGGTCGATGTTGACCGCTGCTGTGCTCAGCGTCTGGTCTTTCTTCTCGTGGTTAACTGAGATGTAGACACCATCCATACCATCGGATGAGAGGCAGATACCTGCAAGCTCAATGTTAACTTCGTAAACATGATCCCACGAACCATCCGGTCGTTGTATCTTTTCAACAAGAACACGAGTATCCAGCCCCATGGTCTCAGTGTCTAGTGCAACAACGGGAGTCAACACGCCATCAATGAGAATGTGCCGGGAGGTGTCAGCCAACACGCTATCTACCCATGTTTGCAAATCCTCAGGGGTATTGATAAGACGGAATGCTTTCTGAGCCATCCATGGCTTCTTCAGCTTAGGCAGGTCCACTTCCTTAAGGGTCTTGCGGAATACGTACCGTATATCCTTGGGTTCCTTCTTGGACTTGGCCTTCTTCTTCGGCTGTACCTTTGTCAGTTCTTCTTGACCGACTTTCTGTTGTGTAATTTTCATACCTACCTGTTACCTATCTTCTGACCTGTTTGTAAGCGAAAATGCGGTTTCTCTCTTCTTTGGTCAAAGCCTGAGCGAGGGTCAGAGAAGCTTTAACTTCAAAGGCATTGGCGTCTTCTGGTTCACCTTCTCTTCTCGCAGTGTCAGCAAGTTTCATGCTCTGGAGGGCTTTGAAGTAATGGCATAGGTAGTCTTCAGCGAGTTCAACATCTCTGAACTCCTGTACCTGCCGAATCGCTTTCAAAATAAAGGGTTCCTGTAAGTCGGCGAACTGCAATTCGATTGTTTCAACATCTTCTTCTTCCGGTACAATATCGGCAAGCGGAGATAGCTCCCACTTCTTTTCCAGCCAGTTAAGGGCGGCTGCGCGATTGATGCCCAAATACTTTGAAACAAACCGTACTTGATCGTAGTATTGTTCTTTAGGAGGACAGCCGAAACACCACCCATCATTCGTTCTCTTATACAACCAGAACGAGGGGCGTGAGTCTCGGCCATGGAATGGGCAACTAATTGCGGTGCTACCGCTACGACCTGTTAGGTCAGCAACAATATCTTCGAAGCGAATGTCTCTGCGTACTCGATCCCAGCGTTCAGGGTTTATTTCCTTTGACCACCCTGACCGATACAGCTTATATAGACTACTCTTCTCGAAGGTTAGTTGATCTTCTTCGGGTATTAGTTCCTCAAGTTCCTTGTCCTCTGGCATGAAAGATAATACGCAAATCCATGTTACCGATCAGCAAGAATTGAGGTATTTTAAGATATGAGGCATTTAGTGATTGGCTCCAAAGGTCAGGTGGGCTCAGCCCTGCTTGAAGTTCTTTCTGAGAAGTGTGAGGTTTTTGACATTGACTTCAATGAAGTGCTGCCTTTCGCCGGGAAGTTCAATGTGCTCCACATATGCATTCCCTACAATGATCTGTTTGAGGCGGCGGTCACAACATACATTAAGCAGTACCTTACTCCTCAAGGATTGGTCATTATTCACTCTACAGTGCCCGTAGGCACGTCCACGAAGTTAAATGCGGTTCATTCCCCCATCCGAGGTGTCCACCCGCACCTAGCGGACGGTATTCGCCGATTTCTAAAATTTTTCGGTGGACCGAGGGCGGCTGAAGCTGCTTGGATGTGGCACAGTATTGTGGGTGGGACGGCCAGCGCCAGCCCCAAGGCCGAGGACACCGAAGCTCTGAAACTGTGGGACACAACCTACTACGGCTGGAACATCGTATTCGAGAAGGCTGTCAAAGCGTACTGTGATGAGCACAGGCTCAACTTCGACATCGTGTACACACAGGCCAACCGGAGCTACAACGAGGGCTATGCAAATTTAGGCATGGAGTCCGTTCGTCGCCCGGTGCTGAAACACTATCCGGGCAAGGTTGGCGGACATTGCGTCATTCCGAATGCAAAGTTACTCGGCGGCGAAGTTGCTGATTTTATCTTGAAGAAGAACGAGGAATATTAGCTACCGGGTCTAGTGGACCCACGAAGCGGTTGTATCAAAAGTTTGAAAGAGATGGAGACAACAACTCCCTCTGCCCAGTCTGCGGTAAGGCTTTCAGCCTAAATGGAGTACAAACCCATTGGAGGCTTAAACATCGTGGAGATGCTAATAGCGGGAGCGGTTGGAACCGTGGGCTAACTATAAACACAGATACCCGAGTGGCGGCTAACACCTTAAATGCTACAGCGGGTTTGAACAAGTTCTACAACACCCTTACCCCTGACGAAAAATTAAAACTGAACGCTCGAAGAAGACCAAAAAACACAGCCAATATGGGAGGGGTAAGACGGGGCTCTGGTCGGGGTAAGAAGGGTTGGTGCCGAGGCTACTGGTGCGACTCCACATGGGAACTAGCTTGGGTGCTGTACAGCACCGACCATAGTATACAATTCACCCGCAATACTGAAGGGTTCGCTTACACATTTGAAGGTAAGAGATACAAATAAAGCAGAGATGAAGCCGCTACTCAGTTACGCGATAAAAACGTACGGTGATGACTTCGTGAATATGTATGGTGGGGAGTCCGGGAATCGGACCCGACTCTAAGGATTTTCAGTCCCCCGCATCGACCACGTTTGCTTACTCCCCATACGGAAATATACACGCCTCGCTGTTAGCGAGTGCTAGTAAATCGTTCCGCCGAGTTGTAGTTCTGGTAGTTCATTTCATTTCCTTAATACTTGTTCCAAAAGTCCAGCAATGTAAATCAACAAGCGAATAATTAAGACCGTCTCAGCAGACCACACCGAGGTTATCTTATCGGCCTCCGCCTGTGCTTCTACAGAGGAGTCAATCCTTGGAAAATGACTCATGGCCTAAACAGTTACGTCATTAACATAAACAGTCACGTCATCAACAGCGAGTTCAGTGCCTGTCGGGAGGTCCAAATCCCCCTCCACAAACACAGCACCCGGAGGAAGCTCACCGATAGTTATCGGGATGCGGGTTTGGGTCGTCGGGCAGTGCAAGAAAAACAAAAGCCCTTCGCGAACCACTCGCCACCTCGGGCAACCGTTATACTCCAGAATGATTCCCTGTGCCATCGTGCTTTCCTTTCAAACTCAAGGGCACCTTGCGATGCCCTTAAAGGGGACGTAGCGGTTTCCCGCGTCCCTCCACCACTTGCATTTTACAGATGCAAGAAACTGACTGGGAGTCACCCCATCTACCGCTCCACCGGCTTTTACGAAGCCGGAAACGTCTCCATGGGAGCCACTTGGTTTACGTCCAAGAACGGAGCCGAATAGCTCTCAGAGACTAGTATAACACCTCTGAGCCCTCCTCGTCCACCACTTAGTTTACGTCTAAGAACGCCCGGTTTAACGACCTTACCGGGAACGGCGAGATTGTCGTTCTGCCTGCCGCCTAGTTAACGTCTAGGAACGCTTGAAGCGTGAAGCGTGAGCATCCGGCTCTGCTAGTTTACCGGATACGCCGCACTCCCCAACTACACTAGCATCGAGAGGAGCCGCTCTTAGTAGGATTAACTAACCTACCCACCCACTACACCCTTTTTGTTTTAATTCGGATGGTCGCCTAAGCGGAGTAACCGAATGTTCTGTGGGCTCTCACGTGTTACCTTACTCATCCTGAGTGTACCATAACGGCTCTCCAATGAGCAAGCTCAATATCAATGGCGGTTTATGTGACGCCGCCAAACACCCCCTAAGTTATCGAATCGGGAAGACGCCCCTGAGTAACGAAGTCAGAGGGCTCGACATCTAATTCACGGAGTAGACACCACACCGACCCTATGTTACGAGTCCGGGCAGGACACGTCTCGTTAAGTTTACGTTCCAGAGCGGAACGGCCTTATTTTACCTCCAAAGCGAGAGGATCGCGAAGCCCCAACATACGATTCAGGACTAGCAATATCTGCGGATGTTCTCAATACTATGGGCACCGTATGAACATGGTTAACGGCCTGTTTAAGCCACTGGCTCCAGACCTTACGATGTGGAGGCATCCGCATATTTTAGGCCGGGAGAGGAGGTCGCCTAACAACTGCCGTGCGTGCTACACAGCCTGACGACCCGCGTGCCTCCCGGTTGGGGTTCGCACTAAACCCCGGAAATAATCTCTTTGGCAATCTGTTCGCGAACTAACGCGATAATCTCCTCGGCAACATCAGTCTGCCGTGGATTTGCACCCTTGGCGAAAACGTAGCTGTCAATCTTCTCAACGACTCGCGTAACCAAATCCTTTTCTTCCATGGGGTTCTCCAAAACCTATGGCGGTTTACGGACTCCGCCAAACGCCTCTATGTTTACGAAACCGAGGAGGCTCGTCCTAGTTACGTACAGAATAACGGCCTACTACTATGGGTCGAGGCTAGACTCATCTGTTTTTACAGTGCAGCTAACTGTTTCACAATTGACGTTGACCTTCTTAGGGGTCACCGAGGTAGCAAACATACCTAACCTGACTTATAGCTCAGGCCCAGCGTTCCGGCAGCTAACGGGTCGCCGAACG